>OLXB01000133.1_pt1 | contig 53101 bp, 33 predicted proteins | sample 1673681 | NCBI WGS metagenome assembly OLXB01 (sample SAMEA103958121, study PRJEB25191) | human gut metagenome
TTATCTGTCGTCTCCCGGCTGTGGAGCAGGCATCACCGGGGCGGGCATCGTCAAGGCACGCGTAGTGTATGGTGAAAAAGGTATTGAAGACCTCAGCTACTCCCCCTACGCCGTGCGGCACGTGCATTCGCTGGCACTGATGCAGGCCGATACCATCGACTACACCTACAAAAGCGCCGGACGCGAACCGCTGAACTGCCTCTTTGCCCTGCGCGGCGCATGCGACGACATTCTGATTGTGAAACAAGGCCTGCTGACAGACACCTCCATCGCCAACATCGCCCTTTCCGACGGTACCCACTGGTACACGCCGGCACATCCCCTGCTGAAAGGGACCAAACGGGCAGCCTTGCTGGAAGAAGGAATCTTGCAGGAAAAAGATATCAGACCGGAAGACTTGCCTTCATTCTCTACTGTCAGGCTGTTCAATGCCATGATTGACTGGGGAGAACTGGAACTCCCCGTACGGAACATCATCCCGTAGAGCCTCTACTCGTGCATATCGTTGAGATGTATCTCCAAAGACTTCACCGATATATATATTTCGTACACCGATATGGCCAGCGAAATAATCAGCAATATCAGCGCCAAACCGAAGATATAGGCCGAAAGCAGATGGAGACGGATATAGACAAAGAACATGCTGACCACGCACAGCAGCAGGCTGCCGATGCCCGCCACCTGCATGGCACGCGTCAGGTAGAGCCGCTTCCTCAGGTTGGCAATCTGCGCCGCCTTCACCGAAGACGGGTTCTCCATGTACTGTTCCTTCAAGGTGCGCACCAGTTGGGCATAGGACAAGAAACGGTTGGTATAGGCCAGCATAATCAGCGATATGGCCGAAAACAGCAAGGCGGTTAAATCTATTTCCATAAGAATGATGCTTAATTATATCTATCCGTCCCGATAGCAGGACTTACCTCCGCAAAGATAAACGAAAGATTGAAACCACAGAAACAAGTTTCCTTTTTTCCATTTCCCAAAGATTTATCCTACTTTTGCAGTGACAATAAAAAAACTCCTTACCACCGTAACTTAACAAATACGACCATGCGATATACCGTTTCCGCTCCTGCCTCACTGCACGCAGCCATACAGCTCCCGGCATCCAAAAGTATCAGTAACCGGGCACTCATCCTCCACTCCCTTGCCCACGGCAATATCCTGCCCCGCAATCTGAGCGATTGTGACGACACCATAGTGATGACTCGCGCCCTCGACGGAAATCCCGGACATATAGATATCCTTGCCGCCGGCACCGCCATGCGTTTCCTCACCGCCTACCTCAGCGTAAACGCTTATTACCTGATGGCTCCGGAAATGGAACTGAGCCACGGTTACTGCGACCTCTTCCTCATGCCGGACCTGATGCGCTACGAGGTGAAGCATAGCTATATTCTTGAACTGAAATATCTGTCGGTGAAGGACACGGAAGAGAAAGCCCGGACGCAATGGCAGGAAGCGGTGAAACAGATTAACGAATATGCTGCCGCCCCCCGGGTACGGCAGTTGGTGCAGAACACGAAGCTGCACTGTATTATCATACAGTTCCGGGGATGGGAGCTGGAGCGGATGGAAGAAGTGTAGGCCTGTTCAAAACAACATGACAGTACGGATGAAAATTCATACAGGAAGTCAATTCACATTCAGAATCACTCTTTTATAAGACTTTAGATTAGGCGTTCCATTATCTGTAAGTTCAAGTATCAAATGTAACTGTTTGCCCGGATTATCCGGTACAATTATCTCCGCCCTCTTCTCATCGGCGTGCTTTATAGCCACCTTTGTTTGCACACTGCCTGCTTCCCGATATTGCCACCATTGGTAAGACAATGAATTTTTATCAGGGTCAAATGAAGGAGAGGCATCCAGTATTATTTTTTCTCCCGGCCGGACTGTGCGTACACTTTCTCCCAATATCCGGGCAACAGGTTGATGATTTGCCTTTGAATATTCATCAGCCACGCACCAGTCGGCACGAGCCGCCCAGTCATTTTGTATAGCAGGCAACCAACGCTGGAAAGTATAATGCGAATCCGGCACACCGTTTTTCAAATCATTCCCATCTTGCATGTGATTGCCATTTTTATACTCCGGGCGTCCTCCCCATCCTCCTAATGTATAGTCTGTATGCTGTTCAAGTCCATTACGTATAAGAGGCATAAAAGAAGGAGTATCCCCCTCACTGGTATATTCCTGAGGATAGGCGGCACACAGTGGTCCGTGCCCATTCTTAATATGGTCAGCCAACCAAGGTTTATCCATGATTTGTTGCAACTCTTTTGAATTTTTACTAAGTCTGTTTTTAAAATAATAGTCCACACTCATGTAATCCCATACATATCTCCATCCTCCATCATGATCCGGTGCGCCCGATTCATAAATAATGATTTCAGGAAGATTCTGTTCTATCCATTTTCCACCGCCGTCCTGATACCAAATACAATATAATCTGGCTTTTGATACCGCTTTTGCCCATTCTGCAGCAGAATATTTCTGCTTGATCTGCCATAAGGCATTGGCCTGGGTGTTGGCTCCACCCCATGCTAAAATATGAACAGGCCTCGGATCAGAATCAAGCAATGTCCTTATGATGAGCTGTGCCCCCTCGCTATCAGACAGTAAAGGAGGCAATTTATGCAAGTCCTCTCTGTTCTCATTACCAACCGCCAAGACACTTAGCAAATATTCAGCATCGGGATAATCGGGATTATGTTTCCTCAAATTAGGCAGACATTCCGCATATTTGGCAATTTGTGATTCGATCCATTTATCTTTACTATGTCCGTCTTTCTGTACCCCATTGACTTGAACAATGCCTGCGACATCATAATCAGAAGAATACATAAGAAAACGAATCATAGAACTTTGATCGTCAATCTCACCATCCGTAGTGACAATAACCCGGGGCTTCTCCTGCTGTCGGGCAACAGCAGATAACATTGACACAAACAAAAAAACAATACAGCATAAAACAGGGGGCATTTTCATATTACAAACTGTTAAATTAGTAGGCCAACACATTCCAAAGATCTCTGATACGTTGTTCGGGGTCCCATTTGCCATTGAATGTCCACTTGGCGGTAACGCCATAAAACTCCGGAGCATTCTCCGCCTCCTTTAAATTATCGTTTAACCAGCCACTATGCCCTCCTTCACGGGTACAACCATAATAATAGGTACGTAGCCCCCACGGACAGGGATCAAGCACTTTATCCGAATAAGCATAATGAATATTCCCGTCAAGCACATTCTTCGACATTTTACATTTGATGAGATAAAACTGGGAATCATGATGATAGCGTCCTAAAAGTGTCGGTGTCTTAGCATCAAATGAAGAATTGGTAATAACCAGTTTCTTGTTCTTGTCACCTCGTCCGTCATGCCAAATCATGGCACGGCTATCACCATAAAAATGGCAGCGTGTGGCATAGCACCATCCGCGAGGACAAAGAAAATCCACACCCGGACAACGAAGATAGAGATCGGCATGATAATACATACCATTGCTTCCGGGCGCCCACAAGGAAAGGGCATCGTTTCCATCGGCCCATACATTACTGTTGATGATGATGGTACGAGTGGCACGTCCAAAAATCGCCATCTGATGGATGGTCGTATTTTCAACGGCAGTTCCGTAATTGTTGTAAACAGTCAGTCCGCTAATAACACAATCATCCGCACCTTCCTGCAACACAATGACACCATTGCCTACCGGACGTCCATGATATTCCGTGATGGCACGTGTCTGGGCTGTTTCAGCCAAGACAATCCGCGTACTGTCACGGTTTTCCCCCACCAAAACAATATTAGGCCTGTCAATAATCACTTTTTGATGATACGTTCCGTTCAACAATAAGATTTTAAAAGGTACTGTCGGAATTTCCGGAGCCTTTTCAATAGCTGCCTGAATACTCTCTCCCGGCTTTACCACCACATCAAAAGCCGTACGCTCTGCCATGGGACGACGATACATTTCAATAAGCCCGTTTTCATTCGCTCCTTTGGTTGCCAGACTGATTGCCACTTTATGCTTCGGATCATATTTGTCCGCCCATGCATTGTATATGGCAAAAAGCTCAGCCGGTCTGCTATTGTACCAACTATATCCGTTACGACGTTCTGTTCCTATTTCTTCCAAATGGCGACGTGGCAGCCCATCACGGTCACATACATACGGTTCACAATATTTCAAATCATAATAACGCGCCCAAATAGGCTTGGCTTGAGGATCTTCCACAAGACGAGTATCCCGCTCACCATTTGCCAGCACGATACGCTCGCATTTCAAACCGGTAAGTTTATACCTGTCAAACCATTTCATGGCTCCGTGAACCGCCCGCTTCACGCGTGCGTCGGGTGCAGGTAATTCCATGAGCAGACGCACAATTCCGGCACTCTCCGCCGAACAATAAGACGGCAACTCATACGCACGTGCCGGTGCAGGCTTCAATGTTTCCCTATCATTCTGCTGACACCACACTGAAGGTTCTCCATCCTTTATAATTTGTGTAGCCAGTATACACTCTATTCCTTTATTAAAGGCTTTTCCCAAACGTACACACAAAGCCTTGTCTATCAAATCATCCTCATAAGGCGCTTTGTGATTCATCATATCACGTATCATATTCAATGTATTGACAATGGCATCGTCATTGAAAGTAATATGTATCTGATAACCACGCGGACCGGGCCAGAATTGCGGCCATCCTCCGTTTTCGTATTGACCACTCAGCAAATATTCCACTCCCTGGAGGAAAGCATCCCGATAACGTATATCCTTAGTCTGCCTATAAAGACGGGCTAAAAAAATCATCTGGGCAGTTGTGGCATTATTATCTATCGTAGAATCATCACGACGTGATTTATCCTTTATCACTTTAGCCAGCTCTTTATCATTCATGCGGCGGGCCATATCTATATTCTTCGGCCAACCGCCCGTACAGCGTTGAAAAGCCAATACATTTTCAGCAATCCGCCGAGCTTCATCTGTCAGAAAGAAAGAATCCTGCTCCATACGTGCTATTTGTTTCCATTCCTTAGGATACGACTCATTATCCTTTTTATGAGCTCTTTGCTGCGCAAAGGAGCCGGTTGCCATGGCAAAAGCCATAAAGCCAATAAACACTTTTTTGAATGTATTTTTCATTATTCCTATATGTTTTGATAAAAACCAGCAAACAAAATTATGCGTTTTCCAATCTGAATACAGAGAATATTTGGTCTTTTTCAGGCAGATTTTGCACAGACACTGCTCAACCGACATAATTTCCATCAATGAAAACACGGAATTACATAAAAAAGCAGTGCTATGGACTTGTCCTCCATAACACTGCCACCTCTATTTATCATAACTGACAAACTCCTACAGCTACAAACCTCACTCCTCCTATTTTATCTCATCCCACTTCGGTGGATTCACCTGCATCAAATGGCGGACAAAGAAATCATACCGCTTATGTTCGCCAAAATCTTCCCCCATTGTATGATGCGCTCCGGGAATCACGACCAATTCAAAATCTTTATTCGCCTTTATCAATGCATTGACCACCTGCATGGTAGAGGCAGGATCTACATTATCATCCAGTTCTCCCACCACTAACATCAAAGGACGACTCAACAGATGTGCATTTTCCACATTAGACCCTTCCTTATATTGATCTCCTACCGGATAGCCCAACCAAAGTTCATTCCACCAAATCTTATCCATACGGTTATCATGACAACCACAAGCCGAATAAGCCGCTTTATAGAAATCAGGATAAAGCAAAACTGCATTTGTAGATTCCTGACCACCGGCAGAACAACCGTAAATACCTACCCTGTCCACATCCATATAAGGATATTTCCGTGCAGCCGCCTTAATCCAAGCAATATGGTCCGGCAGACCGGCATCTTTCAAATTCTTATAACATACATTCTCAAAAGCACGCGAACGGAAAGAAGTTCCCATTCCATCGACCATTACGACGATAAAACCAAGTTCGGCCAAGGAAGTCATATTCCAGTCATAAGGACGGAAAGTCTTCGGAACATACTGGTCTCCGGGACCCTGATAAATGTATTCGATAACCGGATATTTCTTGTTCGGGTCAAAGTTGGTGGGGCGGGCAATCAATCCCCACATATCCGTCTTGCCGTCCCGCCCTTTGGCAACAAATACCTCCGGAGCGTTCCAACCTTCAGCCTCCAAGCGAGTGATATCAGCTGTTTCCAACGGCATCATCACTTTACCATCCCTGGCACTACGTAACACAGCTACAGGAGCCTTATTCACCATAGAATAAACATCTACCAAATACTTCATATCTTCCGAAAACCAGGCACGGTGCATCCCTTCTTCGGGAGTAAGACAGGTAAGACCTTTGCCATCAAAACCGATGCGGTAATAACGGATGAGATAGGGGTCTTCACCGGCTTCCATACCATTTGCCGAGAAATAGATCTGACGGTTATCCTCATCTACCCGAAGCACTTCGCGTACATACCATTCTCCTTTAGTAATTTGATAATCGGGCTGTGCGGTAATACGGTTGTACATATAAAGATGATTCCAATTGTCACGCTCACTCATCCATATCATCTGCTTGCCGTCTTTTAAGTCATGACGGAAATGACGGGTATAATTCACATATGTATCGCTGGTTTCTTCTACCAACGGGCGCACTTTTCCCGTTTCGGCAGAAAGTTCAAGTACTCTGTACACCTGATGTCCGCGCTGGTTATATTCAAAAGTCACGGCACGGCTGTCGGGATTCCATTCGGGACCATATACTTCATATTGCCGGTCGAACAATTCGGTAGAAGGAATAATGCTTCGTCCGCTTTCCACTTCATAGATGCAGGGCACTTTAAAAGGAAGTTCGTCTCCCGGCTTCGCATACTCCTGTTTGTGAAGCTTGGGCTGAAGCTGGTCAGCCGGAGAAGATTCCACATAATAAACATAGCGCTTTTCCACCGGACGGATCTTGCAGGAAGCCACCTTCTTACTGTCCGGTGACCAGCGGATGTAGGCTGAATAATAATTACCCAGTGTCCCGTCCAAGCTCAGTTGCTTTTCTTTTCCGGTAGCCACCTCCTTTACATAGATATTCTGATTTTTAATAAATGCGATCCATTTACCATCAGGAGACGGAATCGGCGATGCTGTCTTCTCATCATCCACCTCCATCCAATGCTTTTGCTTGGGAGGGAGAGGAAGCGCCCCTTCATTGACCAGCTGATTTTTCCGGGACGCATACATCCAACGTTGATTATTAAACACAAAGCGCAGCGTATCCAATCCCTTACTGACCGACAAATGCCCCAATGCAAGAGCTTCCGGCTTGACCTCTTTTCCGGATGCAGCACCCAACGCCTTTGCCAAACGATGAGAATCAAACAATTCTTTTCTAGCTTTCTTATCCGCATCTACAGATACATACAGGCGTCCGTCCGGAGTATTCCGCACATACCAGAATTGATGAGTACCCTCTATCCATTGCGGATTGACATTGGAATAGAAAACTTTGTCCGCACTGAATTTCTCTTTCAATGCATAAGCACGCCGATAATCATCGACCGTACCTTGAGCGACAGCCATGCCCCCACTAAGGAACATGGCTACCAGCCAACCTAACTTACCAACCTTCATTTTGAATTATTCTATTTCACTTCCCATTCAAACAAACCCGATGAATTATCGGCCGGCTGAACAATCTCCAGTTTTACCGCTTTTGTCTTTACCGGGTCAAAATTGACTGTATTCCCCGTACCTTTTTCCACTCCATACTTATCCGCTCCACTCACCGGTTGCCACTGGCCTTGTGCATCTTTATAGTACATCTTCCAACTTTGCGGTATGCGGCATCCTCCCCAAGGAGCATCATCATACCAATATACGGTAGCACTGGAAACAGTCGCTTCGGACGGGAACTCGTAGGATATCCATTCAGTAGTTCCCTGTTTGGGCCACCAATGGTAATAGGGTACGGAACGGTCATTCTCATCTTTCGGCACCAGACGGTCATTAATGGCGGAGATGGATTTCACCTTATGCGAAGCATCCACTTTGCTTTCCGATGCCAGCGTAGCAGGCATAGTCGGACGGGAAGCACTTAATTCCTGAGGCAACCACACTGCCATAGCACCTGCACCGCGGTGTGCCCAAGCATAGTAAGGGATCAACGTCAGCTTTACATCAGTAGCCGTCAGACGACCTCTGTCGTCATAGCCCAGAATCTGCGCATCCGTCTTCAACTGGTTAATGCCATAGAGCAAATCCGGTTTTTCAACCACCTCGAATTGAGGAGTGCGGTTCATAAACACGCTCAGCACATCAAAATCATTATCCGGCCATTCCGCACAATAAACGATCGGGCCACGCTCCACGGCTATACGTCCACGATCTGCCTCCACTTTATTATTGGCTTTCACCGTACGAGGCTCCATATCGAAATGAACGGCTACTTTATCTCCTTTTTTCCAACGGCGGTCTATGCAGAAATAACCGTCCTTCAGTTCACTCTGTACCGGTTCTCCATTTACTTTCACTGTATAGCTCAAACGCTTTCCATCCGAATAAGTGTACAGGTCACTGGGAACTACCTGATTACGCACCCATCCCGGAATACGGATTTTCATTGTAAACTGTCCGGCATTGTTCTTGTTGACACCGATAGTGACATCACCGTTCCAAGGATAATGAGTAGCCTGCTCCAAAGAAACAGCCTTGCCCTCTACCTTCAAGTTCGAAGTATTGGACATGAACAGATTAACATACACGTCCTTACCTTTCACCGCATACACATATCCCGGCAAAGAAGGAATGAAACGACAGATATTGGACGGACAACAGGCACAGCCGAACCAAGGCTGGCGCTGGTGCTGCCCGATGCTTTCCAACGGATTAGGATAGAAGAACCCGCCACCGTCCAGGGACACGCCCGAAATAAGACCATTATATAAAGTACGTTCCAGCACATCATAATATTTTGCCTCACCATGAAGCAGGAACAAGCGGTAGTTGACATACACATTACCGATAGCCGCGCAAGTCTCGCAATAAGCTGACATATTGGGCAGTTCATAGTTCTTGCCAAAAGCCTCCCCATTGCTGGTGGCGCCGATACCGCCGGTAATATAATATTTTTTGCCCACAATGTTGTCCCAAATACGGTCGATGGCATGGATATAAGCCGTATCCCCTGTCAGTGCGGCCACATCTGCCATGCCTGCATACATATAGGCTGCACGGACAGCATGTCCCACGGCCTCATCCTGCTCCACTACCGGCTTGTGCGCCTGACTGTATTCATCCGTACGAGTAGTATGTCCGCGCTGGTCCAAAAAGAATTTGGCTTGATCCAAATATTTCTGTTGCCCCGTTACCAAGTACAGTTTGGCAAGGGCCATTTCGGCAATCTGATGTCCCGGCACACGGATTTGCTGTCCTTCGCCCGTACCTATCTCCCGGCAGACACAGTCGGCATAACGGATAGCGATATCAAGGAAATTACGTTTTCCGGTAGCCTGGTAATGCGCAATAGCACCTTCTACCATGTGTCCCAAGTTATAGAATTCATGACTCAGTACCTCCACCTTCTCCCACCGTTTGCTTCCTGCCCACTCATGCGGATGCTTCGGGTTCATGGTACGCGAAGTATAGAGATAACCATCCGGTTCCTGTGCCGCAGCGACAATAACCAGCACACTATCAATATACTTAGCCAGTTTTTTGTCCGGATAGGTCTGTAACAGATAACTGGCACCTTCTATCGTTTTGTACACATCGGTATCATCAAAAGCCAGACCGCCTACTTTAATGGTATCACTGGGATGGGCGGCATTGACAAAGTTAGTATAACGTCCTGTTTCCTCACATTTGCTGAACGCCAGAGGAATCGTTACTTCACGGCTGGCATTCAGCCGTTGCCCCCAGAATGAATCGGTTACTTTCACCGAAGTGAAAGGTACGGGGTCGATAGGATAGCCGTGCGACTGATTTTTTACTTGCGCTGTTCCGCCTGCTACGGTAGCAGTCAACAGAGCAGTGACTAAAAGTTTCTTCATGGTTCTATCATTTAATTGTTTATCATAGTTTTTGCAAAAATACATATTCCGGTCATAGGAAAAGGGTGAATCACTCTTTCAACGGCAAATATTCATCCCATAATTTCAATGAGTGCAGATAACCGGTAAAGGGCCAGTCTCCTTCGGCATTGCGTCCCAATGTGATGAATTGTGACGGTTTCACCAGCAACTGGATATCTTTCTCACTGACTAATTTTCCATTGATATAAACCTGTTCCATCCGCCCATCAAAGCAGATATAGATGTGCTGCCACTTTCCTGCCAACTCCTTCATGTCCTTATATCCTGCATCTTCATACCAGCCATAGTGATTGATTACTCCGCAACGAGGCTCCGTACCGTTGACCAACATGATTTTCTCCAATTCATCATGCGAGGTAGTAAAATCGGCCACACATTCATTTTCACTAATGGAATCATTCAGTACCCACGCCTCCAAGGTATAAGGAGCATTATCCTGCAAAGTAGCAGGAAGCATAAAACTGGAGGTATAGACCTGAGTACCCTCAAAATGAAATGCCTTTTTCCCTTTCACTTCTTTCACAACGAGAGGTAATTTCCGGGTTTCAAAATACCCTTTTACTCCTCGGTTTTCCAGATAAGGAACCGTATCGTTCACTACAAAATCATCGGCAGAAAGACTGACCACCAGCCCATGTTTCTGCTGATCAGCTACAGGCAGACGCACGATATCCGTTTCCGCATCGTATGCCTTTTCCGCCGCTTCCTGTTTCCAATTGTAGTAACGGAAATTGGTAATGACCAAAGGTTCGGTGGAACTATGCAGCGTAATCGATCCCGACGAAAGACACGACTCCGCTTCATAACTCTGCCATTTACCTGACCTGTAAACCAACCCACTAACTGTATGCTCTTTGGACGAGGAGAGTAACGGATGACTATACTCCAATGTAGTTCCCGGTTCCAGTACCAACGCATCACGCCCACCGATGCGCTGTATGCGTGCCGAACCTTCCTTCAAAGTAAAAGCCCCTCCCAGCATCCCTTCATTGTTCTGCCATTCACGACCATTCCAATCGGCGGCGGTAAGTCCCAGCCATTGTTGCGGAGCCGATGCTTCCACCCCATCAAAGATTTTCAAGTTCCAGACCGCCCCGCCAAATCCGTTCTTCTGTCCTCCGGTAAAGGTAAGGCGGACATAACGAGCCTTCACCTTGCCAAAATCAACCATCGGGCTGCCTGCCAGACGATTATTCCGCTTATCAGCGAAAACAGACCAATGCTTGCCATCGACAGAAGTTTCAATTAAATATTGATAAAATTGTGTGCCATACTCAAATTGAGTCCAGATAGTTTGTATCTGCCGGGCAACACCCAAATCCATTTCTATCCACTCCTGTCCCATTCCACGAGGACGCCATAAAGTTCCGTTATTATCATCTACAGCATATTCGGGACGGAAATCGGCATCATAAAAAGAAGAAGCCCTTACCTTAGCACCCAATGCCAGATTTTTTGATTTCACTACAGAAGATGCCAATGCACCTATTCCGTCATGAGTGGGAATAAGGGGTTTAATACTTCCATCTTCGGCAAACTCCATACGGTCCACACAAAGCTGACGATGAAATCCGCGGTTGGAATGCGGATTATCATGACGGTGATAGACCATATAATATTCATTGCCTTCTTTCAAAACGCTATGATGTCCCGGCCCATGAATTGTTCCGTCGGTATTGGTTTCAAGAATACATCCCCGATAGGTGTACGGCCCCATAGGCTTGTCCGAAGTGGCATACTGCACCCGATAGGTGTGGTCGTGACAGGAACCCGAAGAATACATAAAATAATAGATCCCCTTTCGTTTCATCACAAAGGGCGCTTCAAAAAAATCCGTGGCTTCCGTATTCGGAATCAGACGCGTTTCAGTAAAACTCTTCATATCGGAAGCCAGCTTTCCGGCTCCGCAACCGAAACCTTTATAAATCCCCCAAGTCCCCCAATACAAATATACAGAACCATCATCATCCACAAAGGTCTGCCCGTCCAATGTAATGGCATTCGTCACAAAACGGTCGGGTACAAGAACAGCCTCACTTTCGCCCAATATATTTTTCCAAGGACCACGCGGCGTTTCACTGACCCCGCAATGAATCATACAGGGCTGACAATAAAAATAATAATAATTCCCATCCGTATGTTTCATCACATCGGGAGCCCATATCCAATGACTGTCCGGCCAGTTCATGGGCATTAACGTCCAGTTTACAAAATCCTTGCTGGTCCACACCTGTGCAGGACCGAAACCGGCCCCACTGCCATCCGTAGTGGCATACATATAATACGTATCGCCAAACTTCTTCACCGTGGGATCGGCAAAATATCCGGGAATAATGGGATTCCCCGTACCCGAAGCATTAAAAGGCTTCTGAGCAAAGCCTGTAGCAGCTCCAAACAATAAGGAAGCAACAACCAATCGTATCTTATTCATCTCTATATAGCAAAATTCTATTTGTCCCTGCGACGCTTATTCATGCACCACATTATGAATGGGAATTTCTATCTCATAAAAATATTCCTGCAACAACCGGTACATATCCGGATCATACGTCTTCAGTTTCGTGCGGCGGTTCACCCAGTTATGAACTCCGTTTGCAGGTTCGGCATAGCGGTTACAGTTAAAGAAAGACTGTACGCACTCGGCAAAGTATTCCTCTTTATTGCTCACTGCATACGTCTTTTCCCACAGCCCTTTCCGGATTGCATTCTGACGAAGTGCCTCCAAACGCTCATTAAAGTCTGGCTCCACTCCCACTATACCTACCGTATGAATAAGGTGAGCGAACTCATGAATCAGGATATTCTCACCTACATATTTATCCTGCGGCAATGCCAGCAGATTCTCTTCTCCGCAACTGGATGAAAATTCATCTTCCGGTGCTCCGCCAAAACCACGGGCACGCCAGTTCCAATATTTAATGCTGTCCTCACAATTGCAGATATGGGCAAACTCCGGCAAATCGCAAGTTTCCTCATCCTTACCGATAACCATGACGTGGCAACCTTTCTTCACCATGTGCGCCTTCACATCCGGACGTTTTGCCAACATCAAACTGATGATATCACAGGCTTTCAATAAGGCCTCATCGCTCACCTTCCCGGAAGAGGTGACATACAGACCTTCTGTCTCTATGTATTTCTGATAGAAAGAAGGAATATTTTTCCCTTCAGGGATACCGGTAACCTGTCCGTGAACAGGGCAAAGCTCCAACTTCATGGCGAATCCGCCTCCCGATGCCAGATGCAAAGTCAACCGGCTGTCCTTATCAATCCGGATGGTTTCCTTGCGATAGTCCTCGGCCTGCTTATTGGCATTCACACCGTCTTTAAACAAAACAGCCGTATAAGACATTCCTTCGGGAAGGAAAGAGAAATCGAGCTGCACATCACGTTCATCCCAATTGGTCATACCGCCGATATACCAGTTCACATCCTTCTTACGCACTGTTACAATATATTTTCCCAACTCGCCCGAAGCAATAAAAGTAGAATCCACCTCCACAGGCAGAGAAGCTATGAAATCCACACATTCCTGCTCATTCAGATAGTTGGTAGGCGCATCACACAACATGGTAAAAGGAGAATCGTGTACAATATAGGCAGCCAGCTGATGACACCGGGTTCCCATGCTGGCCGGCGTGTAATACATGGCGCGCCAATCTGCCTTCGTGGCATTGCGCATAGCTCCCGGCGTATAATCCACCGGTCCCGCCATCATACGGATATAGGGGAAAGTAACATCATAAAGAGGCATATTATTCTTGATATCCGTCCATTTCACCTCTTCCATGCCGAACACGCTTTCAAAATTGATAATATGGGGGTAGGTACGGTTGATACCTGTCGGTTTGTAAATGCCGTGCAGATCAAGGGTTAATTTATACCGGGCCGTCATCTCAGCGATGCGATACACCATTTCGACGGCAGTCTGATCATCACGATCCAGGAAATCCACCTTAAAACCTTTGATTCCCATATCCGCATATTTCTTACAAGCTGCTTCCAATTGGCTGTCGAGTACATTAAACACCGTCCAAAGCACTATTTCCACCCCTTTGGATTTGCCGTATGCTATCAGCTCCGTCAAATCAAGTTCGGGAATAACGGTCAGCATATCCCCGCTCTTCGGATCATACCATCCTTCATCCAACACAATAAACTCCAATCCGTTCCGGCTGGCGAAATCGATATAATATTTATACGTATCCATGTTGATACCGGCTTTAAACGGCACTCCTTTCAGATTCCAGTCATTCCACCAATCCCATGCCACTTTGCCTGTCTTTATCCATGAGGTATCACCGATACGGTTGGGAGAAGCCAGAGCATAGACCAGGTTGTTGACCGGCATATCCGTATCCTTCTCCGTAATGGCCAACACACGCCACGGATAGGAACGGGAGCCACGGCTACGGGATATAAAATCGGTAGTTTCAGTTACATATTCCTGCTTCCGCCAAGGATAAAAGTCTGTTTTAGCCGGATAAGGAGCAAAGACACCTTTCAATCCATACTTTCCCTGCTGTGACTGCACAAACATGCCCGGATAAGCTTCGAGGTCGGACTCCAACAGGGTCAGTTTTACGCTGCCGCAATCCACGGTAACCGGAAGAAAAGCCAGTTTAGGCTGTGCTTTTGACAGAGGAGTGATGTCATATACATTCTGATAAGCCATCGCCATCGGTTTTTTATCATTGGTGGTATAAGGAAGATAAGCCGTATAATCTTCCTTAAAATTAAACTCGGCCTGTTCCTCCTTTATAATGATATCCGAAGATTGTGTGGTATAGAATCGATAGGCGACTCCCTCATTGTATGCACGGAAGATGATTCCGAACCCGCCTTTCAGCTTCAAGTCGAGTTCGTTGCCTGTTGCAACGAACTCCTTGAAACGGTAAAAAGGTGATTCTATGTTATCCTTTATCTTTCTCCTTCTTTCCCCTGTGATACGGGGAGTTTTACCTACTATAGTTCCGTTTTCCAGAACCAAACCTATATTAGAGTGTGAGAGAATTGTATCATTTCCATGCATCACTTGGTAGGCCAGTTCGTTTCCGACGCTGATTTCCACTTTCAATGTTCCATCGGGTGAAGAGAGTACATATTTCTTTTCCTTGGCTGCAAGTGAAGCATTTCCAATCAATAAAAGCAAAGATAAAATTGCAAGATAGAGTTTCTTGTTGTTTTTCATAATCTATCGGTTGTATACATTGTTCACTTGCAAAGTAAAATAAAAAAATTACAAGAAAGGGAAGATATAATATAATGTAATGGCAGAATCGTCCAATAAATCTCATTTTATGGATTTGACAGTTAGGCGGTTGTACTATTCTTCCATTCGTTTAGACTATTTTTTTATCGGGTGGAAGAGCGAATAGGAATACCTATTTTCAGTGTCTACCCTAAATACCCGGTACCATATTATCCAAAGTCCTCCTGACTTAATACTATTAATGGAACCTGTTCCAATGAAGAACAGATTCCATTGTTTACCAAGTATATTATTCCATTGTTCCCGAGACAATAAATTCAACATATCGGCTATGATCCTCTATCATCGCATATACAAAATGCGCCTTTATAGTGGTTCCTGAGGCAATATTAACATAGCGTCCCACAAAAACACTTCCTTCACCAGATTCAATAAAGTAGACACAATTATCTCCATACGATGAAACATTCGATTTTCCGTCAAACCAATAACCAAGACCATTGGCTGTATACTCGCTAGTTTCATCCCAAGTCCCGTCTTCCTTAACGGGGTACATAGCAATTGTAGGAGTTATGGAAGAGTCACCTCTAGCATCTCCGCTGTTCTTTACTTGTTTTGAAAATTCGTCTACGGATAATCCGATACATGGTTCTATAGCATCGGCATAATCTGCAAAGTTGATTGAAAATCCCGCATAATCTCCTGCTGCCAATGTACCACTTATTACAATTTTAGAGGGGTCAGTAACAGTTACATCAAAAGAAAAACGAATATAATCATCAAAGTCGGCACCATTGTTTATAGCAAATCCGACATTAATCGACATAATTGTACCTACAGAAGCGGTTTCGAGCACATTAAGAACCAGCTCCTTCTTTGTTGCATCCAACTCAATACTAGCTATACCAGAAGCTGCATCACAAACACCGCCTGCCGTATTATAGTACCAACCGTTGGTACCCTTGGTAGGAGCTGTTCTATTCCAACAGTTTTTCGATATATTGATAGGATAAAACACCACACTCCCATTAGACAATGCAGCCAACGTCTCATCTACCGTCATTCCCAAATACGTATGAAACTTTTCTGCATAATCAGTCAGTTTAACCGTCTTCGCTTCCAAACGGCTGATGGGAAACTCTGCTTTGGTAGAAACCACAGCATCCGCATTCGTCTTCAGATAGGGGTTTTCATTCTCCCCGTACACATGCTTGCTGGTAGCATCCTCCGGATCCGTACTGCATGCAGCCAGTGACAGAGTGAAACAAGCAATTAAAGCATATATAAAATTCTTTTTCATCGTACTTTTCTTTTTTTAATTAATGAATTCATTATTCGGCACCACCATATCCCGGATTCTGCTTCAACTTAATGTTGCCATCCAATGCAGACTTAGGTAACGGAAAAATATCACAATGCCTGTCTGTCTTATCCGTCTTCGCATCTTTGCAAAACCATGACTTGCCATTATATACATTCTGATTGGTTCCGTTTATACGGAAACGGATCAAGTCCTGACGACGGTGATGCTCTGCCACAAACTCCCAGGCCAGTTCGTCCAACAAACCACCCAGTTCAATATCATCGCCCCCTTCTTCTGTGATAATCCAGTTATCGGCTTCTCCCATGATTCCCTGATTCTCCCGATGTCCGTAGTTATAACGGCTGCCACCCTTCAATTGAGCTACAGTAACCGTTGCTTTACCGGGATCGGACTTGAAGGCACGTTGGCGTACAGCTGTTACCAAATCGGCCGCCACTTGCTCGCTTTCTCCATTGTAACCACCTAAACGAAGCAAGCACTCCGCTTTAATAAAATAAGCATCAGCCAAACGGAAGAAAGGCACATCATCATAAGAAGTTCCATAGTCGCCTGAAAGTATTTCATATTTCACCAAGCGTTCACTTTCAAAGGGATAGCAACCGGGATTGTCTATACTATGTAATTCCCGAGTATATACCAAAGGTTCACTGTCCACATAAATGGGAGCACCGGCATAGTCATATTGCTGTCCTGATATCCAACAGTCTTCATAGCGGCTGTCTTCTTCATCGTATGTTTCCAGAAATTGAGGAAGAACAGCCGCTCCACCGGTAGCCCATCCGTTAAACTGCCACGTTGCACGTCCGGCTACATGCATCCACATATTTGCCATATAGTTACCTCCGGCGTATTTAAACTCAAACGGAATACCAAAGATAATTTCAGGCGAACCGGAAATATCTTCTCTAAAATTATCCGAATAATTCAGAGCCAAAGAGAACTTGCCACTGTTAATCACTTCATTTACCTCATCAATAGCCTTTCCGTAATAAGAATTATCAGAGTAATCATTGAACCATGCATTGTGGTTCAAATACATTTTTGCCAGAAGCATATTGATGGCATAGTCGTTCAGCTTACCCATTTCTACTTTTGTTCCACATTTCCCCTTTACATCCGTCAACTCACTGATCAGGAAATCCCACATCTGTTGGGGAGTTGCCTGTTCGGGCAACCATCCGTCTTCATGTTCATATTGCGTATCCAATGGAATGTTGCGGAACAAATCGAATAAAATATAATAATAAAGAGCGCGATAAGCCCTTAATTGCGAAGAAGTGGTTATATCAGCAGCAATGACTTCATCTGCCAACAGTTTGTTACAGGCATTGATACCGGCATAGTTACGGTTCCATGTATCATTGAAATGGGCTATCTGTGAATGGAACTGATGTTTGTGCATAGACACGTACAAATCCCCCCAGCCGATACTGATCCGATAAGGAATACACCATGAATCGGACGACTGGTCCATCATATCGGCATAACTATACCATCCCCAATACACATCACGAAGACTGCTGTATACCGGAGCAAACATGGCCGCCCGGTCTTTTTCTGTAAACTCATACTTCTCGGAAGCAATCGTATCATAAATCGTTTCGCTCAAATCTGTACAACTGCCCAAAGACAAGGTACAAGCTCCTATCGCTGAAGCCCAAAGTGCTTTATTGAATATTGTTTTCATGTTAGTTCTTCATTTAAAAGTTAGAAAGATACATTCAGACCGAAAGTGAATGAACGGGTAGAAGGATATTTATCGCGCCAGTCAATACCCAAAGACCAAATATCACCATTTGACATTTCAGGATCCAATCCATCATATCCGGTAATGCAGAATAAATTATCGGCAGAAACATAAGCCCGGATATTTTTCACAAACTTACTGCTTTTCAATGGAATGTTATAGCCCAACGTAATGTTAGTCATTTTCAAAAAATCACCATCCTCCAAATAATAGCTTACAAAAGTCTGTTTTTGGGCTGTTGATAAGGTATATTGTCCACCATAAGGAGCCTTTTGCACAGATTTCAAGCGATTATAAGCGATCGAGTTGTTCTCATAATAAGCACGAGGCTCGTTCAGAATCTTAAAACCAAACTGGCCTGTCATCTGGAAAGATAAATCAAAATTTTTATATCTGAACGAGTTGTTCCATCCCAAATACAATTTAGGAAGAGCATTCCCTAAATATTGACGGTAGTCATCATTAGACAGCATATTGTCTGTAAACTCTTCAATCTCACCAGTCTTTGCATTTTCAATCAGCCATAAGCCATTCTCTGAAACACCAACGGACTTCATGCCATAAAATTGTCCCATAGATCTCCCCACTTCCATCCGCTGGGTAGAAAGATTGATAGGTTCACCCAAATAAGCATGATCTATCTGATTTGAAGTCTCATACAAGTCATTTGAAAGACTCAATAATTTGTTCGCATTATGAGAGGCGGTAACTGTGGTTTTCCATTCAAAATCCTTTGTCCGTACAAGAATGGCATTGACAGCAATTTCAATACCTTGGTTACGCATCTTGCCGGCATTAGCCAAAGTCTTGTTATACAAATTGGGAGGAGTCGGTACCGTAAAATCATACAGCATATCCGAAGTCTTCTTCTGATATACATCAATAGAACCACTCAGGCGTTCATCCAATACAGCCCAGTCCAGACCAATATTAAATTCCTTGGAGGTTTCCCATTTCAAATCAGGATTAGGATTGGATTTTACGCTTAACCCCTGATGCCAGACGCCATTATCATAGAAATAAGGAGAACCATACTCATACCGGGTTAATGAATTATAAGAGTCACCTACAATGACACCTGTCACACCATAACCGGCACGTAACTTTAAGTTATTCAGCCACGTAAGGCCTTCCATGAATTTTTCGTTACTGATAGTCCATCCCAAAGAAACAGAAGGGAAAGTAGCCCATTTATTGTTCTCACCAAATTTGGAAGAGCCTTCACGGCGTACACTCAGCAGAACATTATATTTATTATCGTAACCATAGCTCACACGTCCGAAGAAACCAATCAAGGTATTGTCATTCTTGTAACTGCTCATGCCGGCTTTTCCATCTTTCAAAGCTGTACCTAATCCCAAGTTATTCCAAAGATAAAAATCTGTTGGATAATCATAGTTATTAGCTCCAAAACCTTCATTTACATTATACTGGTAATTATAGCCCACCAATGCATCAAAACGATGTTTATTCCAAGTATGATTATATTTAGAAGTAACTTCCAGATTATCTGTGGTATATTCATTCTGAGAATGATAAGCATATCCTGTGTGATTCTCGCTCTTCTGTGAAAAATATTCGGAAGTATAATATCCACGATTATGATCACTAGTAACCCTACGGCTTAACATGAGGTTGGTCTGCCAGTTTTTAATCGGTTCAAAGGTGATATTCCCCGTCATCCGGGTATTCTCACTATTGTATTTACCATCCTGTTCACGGATGATACCTACCGGATTATAATAATAATTTACGGCAAAATTCTCGTAAAAAGTTCCATCCTCATTCCAGATGGGTTCAGTAGGGTTACGCATAATAGCCTGTCGGTAAATACCCAGACCTGCCGCATCAATCGGACCATTCTTATGGAATGTCTTTACCATATTGAAATTCACTTTCAACATATCATTTAACATCCAGTGAGAAACATCAAACCTCATTCTCATCTCTTCATTATAGGTCTCAAGCAACACACCTTCCTCTTTGCGATACGTAAAATCCGCAGAATAAGTGGTATTTTTTGATCCTCCGGAAATATTAAAATTATGGTTATGAGTAAATGCAGTACGGGATACCGCATCCAACCAATCCGTATCATACCCTTTATCAGCATAGTTTGTCAATCCCTGACGGATTTCCTCTGCTCCATAGAAATCAAGCGTCTTGCCAAACTTGGAAAGAGACATATACCCGGAATAATTGGCAGCCGTACGCGACTCGCGCTGGCCGTTTTTTGTAGTAATCAAAATAACGCCATTAGCACCTCGTGTACCATAAATAGCTGCCGCAGAAGCATCCTTCAACACATCAATAGAAGCTATGTTTTCGGGGGAAACCGTTCCTAAACCACCTTCTATTCCGTCCACCAATACCAATGGAGTAGAGCCTCCCTGCAATGAAATCACACCACGCAAACGAATTGTAGATTCCGCATTCGGATCACCGGAGCCTTTCGCAATGGTCAATCCTGCCACTTTACCTTTAATCAGTTCGGCTGCATCTCCAATCTTACCTGCTGTAAAGTCTTCGGCCTTCACAGAAGCCACCGCACTGGTTACATCTCCCTTGCGCTGCGTACCATAACCGATTACAACCACTTCATCCATCAGTTCGGAATCGTCTTGCAGGGTAATATCTTTCTTACCACCATTTCCGACTGGAATTTCCTGGGTCTTATAGCCAATATAAGATATTGTCAAAACGGACTGGGCACTTTTTACCTTCAGCGTATATTTACCGTCAAAATCGGTAATGGTACCGTTGGTCGTTCCTTTTTCCATGATATTGGCACCAATGATAGGTTCCCCTTTCTTGTCTTTCACCACACCGCTTACTGTTACAGTTTGCTGTGTAATTTCCATTTTCATAGACTCTGCTGTTCCCGGCAGTGCAAATACAGGGCTCATCCCTGCACCCGCAGTAAGGAAAAGACAGGTTGCGGCCTTTAGCAATGCTTTGCTGAACAAGACCCGATTGTCATGTGTTTTCATCATACAGTTTTATTTAAAAGGTTTATATGTTCATTCAGTTTACTTTCCATTCAATCACCCCTCCCGAAGCTCCTTTCTGCAATTGTGCTGCAATTTTAAGCCCCTTTGTTTTGACAGGAAGAAGAAGAAAATAATTATACACATATATTACTGCATGTTTTATTTTAAGCTTGGCATGTGAAGATGTTAATATGAGTCACCCGGTATTGTTTTATCGTAAACGGATAAAACTACCATGGACAACACCCCACTCCCGAACGCAATTCTTATCTTATTATCTATCCATGAACGACCTGACCAGCGGATTCAACATCGGCACCAATTACACGCTGAATCCACAATTCAATGAAATGACAGGATTCACAGAAAAAGATGTACGGGATATGCTGGAGTATTACTCCACAACATGCCCATTCAATCATTCGGTAGACGAGTTGATAGAACTGATTGCTTTTCTACTTCGGAATGCTGACCATCAGCGGAATGCATAAAGGAGAAACCAAACTCACCATCCCCAACTAGGTGGTACGTGAACAACTCTTTGCCTACATTCTGGATACTTATCATGAAAACGACTTGACTTTCGACAGTTATGAAAAGAGGAAGCTTGCCTCAGGGCTGGCTTATGATGGCAAATGGAAACCTTACTTTGAATACATTGCCGGATGCCTGCACCGTTATGCCTCGCAGCGGGACAAGCAGAAAGGTGAATATTTTGTTCATGGTTTTACTCTTGCCATGACCGCACAAAATCCTTTCTATCGTCCTGTGTCCGAGAAAGACAGTCAGGAAGGATACGTCGACCTGTTCTTGCATCCGTTATTGGATATTTACAAAGACATAAGTCACTCCTACATCATCGAACTGAAATATGCCAAAGGAAAAGACAGTAGCGAACGGATAGAACAATTAAGGCGACAAGCCATTGAACAAGCTGAACGCTACGCTTCGAGCGAGTCTGTGCAGAAAGCGATAGGTCCTACCATGCTACATAAAATCATTGTTGTATACCGAGGCATGGAAATGGTTGTTTGCGAAGAATTGTAATCGATAAGAGGCAGTGTCTGCCCTTACAATGGAAGCATTCATTCGTCCGTTCTATCCACGTTTTCATCGAAAGTACAAAATTGTTGCTTCTTGTCGCATTTGTAATTACAAAGATAAGATGCCATTTTTTCGATGATTTTTCGTATCAGTTTCTTCTGCATCAGCACATTACCATTCCAAATCATGCACAGTATATTACTGTAAATCAACGATATACTGTGTAAATAGATTCCAAGTCCCCTTGAAACGGTTTGCCATTCTCCGCTGTCAAATTCGGCTTGACGTATACAGGTTGTTTTAATTCCTGTGCCATAGCTGTGGTCGCTTCCTTGCAAGAGAGCATAGCTGTGGCATATTTTGTCTGGCTGCGTTCGTTGCTTCGCCTAGGTGAAGAGGCGATTTCACTTTAGTGAACAGCCATTTTCACTAGGGTGGAATAGTTGCTTCACTTAGGTGGAATATCAAACGGAACGGAGTGAAGATACGATAGAAACAGGTTCTTATTACATACGCAACAAGGTTCAATAGCCGAAACAAACAGTATCCTGTCCTGTCAGGTATGAACTATGATGCCCACGAGTAGCCAGGAGGCAGTGAGAGGCTGACTCTACCTCCTGTCCGCTGGTATTCCCGAATGCGAGCATTCCCAAAAACGGTTTTGTTTCCCCACCGACATACCAATTGAAGGGGATTTGAGAGACTTTTACACCGGAAGTGATTAGTAATGTGCATTTTACTGTGACAGAGCGTTTTTGTGCTTTATGTATATCCTTATGCTAAAACCGAAATTTAAGTAAGAATAATCTATCAGAGGCTTTGTTTCTTCTTATTACGAATAACAGACATATCACTTTTATCAGTTCGAAGGAATCCCTGTCCTGTTTCTGTTAAGGAAAGCTGCCAATGTATTCCTGCTCACTTTCAATTTCCTCGCCATCTCCGCCTTACTGGTTCCCGCCTCCAGCATAGCCTTAATTTTTTCTTCTTTTCCCGTAAGTTTATATTTCGAGTTATGTCCTCCCATGGGACGTCCCAACTTTTGTCCGGAGGCGATTCTGCGTGCAAGTCCCTCACGGGTACGTTGGGAAATCAAGTCGCGTTCTATTTGTGCGGAAAGGGAAAAAGCGAATGCCAATATTTGAGATTGTATATTATTTCCCAGCTCATATTTCTCTTTCACCGTGAGCAGGATGACATTTTTCAACATACATGCATTCAGTATACTCATTACTTCCATCAATCTTCTTCCCAAACGAGAGATCTCCGACACAATCAATGTATCCCCTTTCTTTATTCTTTTCAATAGTACGCCAAGCTTTCTGTCTTTGGCTGACCGTGTTCCTGAAACCGTTTCTTCCACCCACACATCAATTTGGAAATCCCTCTGTTTGGCAAAACGATTTATCTCGAACCGCTGGTTCTCTACAGTCTGTTTATCAGTTGAAACCCGAATATACGCATATATCATAGCTGCATCATTAAGTTTTTTATTGAATAAGGAACGCCAATCTAACTTATATTATCAGAGAAGGAAAGTTTCACCGGATCTTATTGAGGTTTTCTAAGAAGAATTAAGTATCTCCAACTATTCAAGCTCAAAAAACAGACAAATCTGCTTAATCCTTGTCTTTACAAGATAAAACGATTGTCCAATAGAATGAAAAAATTGTCTATAACAATAGTATAAAACACTGATAATCAATATCATTATATTAAAAATGGATTGATCATCTTTAAGACGATTTTCGCAGTATAATAGATTTTTCTTTTATCTACTTAATGGTTTGTTCACTTACTTTGCATCTGTTGACATAGTTGATACTGAAATAAAAAACACAGATATAGTATGAAAAACAAATTGCAAATAGTATGGAGCAGCATTGCTATAATAAGTGTATGCGCATGTAGCACACCTTATACACAACCTGATGCTCCTATCAAAGAAGTTCCTTTCACCCAAGTTCATTTAGATGATAATTTCTGGTCACCGCGGATTGAAACCAACCGCACCGTTTCCATCCCATCCGCTTTCAAAGAATGTGAAAAGAACGGCCGATTCGATAACTTTGCCATTGCGGGTGGTCTGATGAAAGGCGAGCATCGCGGTGACTTTTCTTTCGACGATACCGATCCCTATAAAATTATAGAAGGAGCTTCCTACTCGCTGGCCGTAAAATATGACGGGAAACTGGATCATTATCTGGACAGTGTAATCCATATCATAGCTACCGCACAGGAACCGGATGGTTATCTTACTACTTGTGTAACCAATCAATGTACCCGTTTATCCGGTTGGTGGGGCACGCACCGTTGGGAAAAAATCAACAGCCACGAACTTTATAACAGCGGCCATTTGTACGAAGCCGCCGTTGCTCATTATCGCGCCACCGGAAAACGTACGTTACTGGATGTAGCTATCAAAAATGCCGATTTGGTATGTCAGGTCTTCGGACCCGGCGAAGGACAGATCCATCGTCCCAGTGGTCATCCTATCGCCGAGATGGCTCTTGTCAAACTATATAAGGTGACAGGCGATGAGAAATATTTGCAGACGGCTAAGTATTTTGTAGAAGAAACCGGCAGAGGAACAGACGGACATAAACTGAGCGAATACAGTCAGGATCACAAGCCCATCCTGCAACAAGACGAGATAGTAGGTCATGCCGTCCGTGCCGGATATCTCTACTCCGGAGTGGCAGATGTAGCCGCTTTGACTCATGATACCGCCTATTTCAATGCCTTAACCCGTATTTGGGAAAATATGGCCGGCAAAAAACTCTTTATCACAGGCGGAATCGGTTCCCGCCCACAAGGTGAAGGATTCGGTCCGAACTATGAACTGAATAATCACACAGCCTATTGCGAAACCTGCGCCTCTATAGCCAATGTGTATTGGAATCATCGTATGTTTCTCGCTACGGGAGATGCCAAATATGCGGATGTGCTGGAACGCGCGTTGTATAACGGGGTCATTTCGGGCGTATCACTCAGCGGTGACAAGTTCTTCTATGACAATCCGTTGGAATCCATGGGGCAGCATGAGCGCCAGCATTGGTTCGGATGTGCCTGCTGTCCGGGCAACATAACCCGTTTCATGGCTTCAGTACCTTATTATATGTATGCCACTCAAGGCAATGATGTGTATGTCAATCTCTTTATCCAAAGCAAGGCGGATATTGAAACGGAAAGTAATAAAATAAATGTGGAACAAACTACAGGCTATCCGTGGGACGGAAAGATAAGTATTGCCGTCACTCCCGAAAAAGAACAGGAGTTTGCTTTGCGTGTGCGTATCCCCGGATGGGCGCAAGACGCTCCCGTACCCACAGATCTCTACTCATTTACAGACAAGGCTCAGGCTTACAGCATTTCTGTGAACGGTTCCAAAGTCAATGCGAAGCAATATGATGGTTATGCCACCCTTGTACGCAACTGGAAAGCGGGTGATGTGGTTGAAATCAATCTTCCTATGGAGGTACGTCGTGTGAAAGCAAATGACCAAGTAGAGGATGACCGTGGCAAACTGGCTATAGAACGGGGTCCTATTATGTTCTGTCTGGAAGGACAAGACCAGGCCGACAGTACTGTATTCAACAAATTCATCCCCGACGGTACTCCGATGGAGGCTTTTTACGATGCCGGTTTGTTGAATGGCGTAATGGTGCTGAGCGGTACAGCTAAAGAAATTGACAGGAATGGTAAGGTAAAAGATGTTCCCTTCAAAGCAATTCCTTATTCTACATGGAACAACCGCGGTGCCGACCAGATGGCTGTATGGATTCCCGAAGCGGCCGAGTATGCCCGCCCCACTCCGGAAGCTACTATTGCCAGCAAAGCACGTACTCTGATGATACAGGCTCCTATACAGAAAGATGCTCCCGAATCGGCTTCGGTGGAAACATGGGCATGGGGGGTAAATGACCAATGGGAACCTAAACGCTCATCGGATATCTCGAAACCTTACCACTATTGGTGGCTGAAGAACGGTACTGTCGAAACACTGGCTTATGAATTCGACCAGCCTTATACCGTATCGAACGTACAAGTGTATTGGTTGGATTTTGACCATTATGACGGGGATTTCCGTGTGCCGGAAAGCTGGAAACTATATTATAAAGAAGGCGAAAGTTGGAAAGAGGTAGAGGCGTTGACTGAATATACTGTAAAAAAAGATTGCTATAATAGTTTGGATTTCAAACCTGTCAAAACAAAGGGGCTTAAAATTGCAGCACAATTGCAGAAAGGAGCTTCGGGAGGGGTGATTGAATGGAAAGTAAACTGAATGAACATATAAACCTTTTAAATAAAACTGTATGATGAAAACACATGAGAACCGGGCCTTGTTCAGCAGGGCTTTGCTGAAGGCTACCACCTGTCTTTTCCTTACTGCGGGTGCAGGAGTCAGTAGTGTATGGGCAGCACCGGAAGAGAATGCCCAAGCAACCTCGATAGTACAACAAAGTAGCACTGTCAATGGTAAGATTATAGACGCAAATGGAGAACCCATCATTGGTGCCAGTGTTGTGATAAAAGGTACTACTAATGGAACTATAACCGACTTCGACGGTAACTTTATGCTGGAAGTTCCTGCTAAAGCTACTTTAGTTGTATCCTATGTGGGATATAAAACGCTAGAGGTTCCTGTAAACGGAAAAAAAACACTTAACATCAATTTGAAGGAAGACACAGAAATGCTTGATGAAGTAGTAGTGGTAGGTTATGGTACTCAAAAGAAAGCCACACTAACCGGTTCTGTTTCACAGGTAGGTGGTGAAGAACTGAAGAAAGTGGCTGCAACAAATCTTACTAATACACTTGCCGGAAAAACAGCAGGTGTCATTGCTAATACACGTTCGGGCGAACCGGGTGAAGATAACGCTGACATTCTTATCCGTGGTAAAGGGACTCTAGGAAGTACCTCCCCTCTTATTGTCGTTGACGGTATTGCCGACCGGTCATTCAGCCGTCTTAACCCCGAAGATATTGAATCTATCTCTGTCTTGAAAGATGCTTCAGCAGCTATCTATGGTGCACGCGCCGCTAATGGAGTAATCCTGGTTACAACCAAACGCGGTACAGAAGGGAAAGTCAAAATCAACTATAGTGGTAATGTATCTTTTTCCCAGCCAACCCGTATCCCTGAAATGTTGGATTCTTACCAATATGCCACTTATGTAAATGAATACGATGCCGGACATGGTGAAGCTGCCACTTATTCTGCCGAAGCATTAGGTATGATTCAAAGTGGCGAGGATCAAATTCGCTATCCTAATACAGACTGGTGGAGTGAAGTAGCTAAAGACTGGGCTACCAAAACTCAACACAGCTTGGCTATCAGCGGAGGTAATGACAAAATATCTTTCTATACTTCGGCACAATATATGTATCAAGATGCTATTTACAAGAAAGGTGTACAAGACTACAACCAATATCAGTTTACTACCAACCTTGACGCAAAAATTACGAAAGCAATAAAATTCAGCATGGATATTTTAGGCCGGCAGGAAGTCAGGAATCGTGGTGTATATTCTACAGAAGACCTGTTTGGCTATTTTCTTACCACTAATCCGATGGCAGCTCCTTATTATCCTAATGGCTTGTTACGTGTAGGCTATGATGGAGTAACCAACAATGCCGCTGTAAAAGTAACGGATATACCGGGTACTAATAAAACGACATACAGTACTCTTAACCTAAAGCCAAGACTCCGTGTAGACTTAGACGTCATTACCAAAGGATTATATGTAGAAGGTTATGCCGCACTAGACTTTCATTTTAATGATGGAAAACAGATAAATAATCCTTATGATGTTTACCAATATGACGCAGCAACAGATTCCTATATCAACAGACGTGATGCCACAGGTTCCATCAGTGTTAACCAATGGTTCAACAAAGATAAAACCATTACCTTGAATGCCCGTTTAGGATATAGTCACGATTTTAAAGGTGGACATCATGTAGATGCTTTTATAGCTTACGAACAAAGTAAATACGATTATACTGGTATTTCTGCCTATCGTACAAATTATTTATCAACAACTATTCCTGAAATCTTCGCCGGAAGCGATGTAGCTAAAGACAAGGATAATAGTGGAAGTTCGAATGTAACAGCTCGTCAAAACTATTTCGGTCGTATCAATTATGCCTACAAAGACAAATATCTGGCAGAATTTACAATGCGCTATGATGGTTCTATGAATTTTGCTCCGGGACATCGTTGGGGAGTTTTCCCGGCGTTTTCTTTAGGTTGGGTGATGTCAGAAGAAGAATTCTTCCAACCCTTGAAAAATGTAGTAAGTTTCTTCAAGGTAAAAGGTTCATGGGGTATGATGGGTAATGACAATGTAACTGCTTATCAGTATATGTCACAATACAAATTCATTGATTTAAACAATACCAGCTCCATGTGCTTCGGTGATGAAGTAGTAAAAGCAATTTATGAATCACGTACAGCCAACCCTTTAATTACTTGGGAAAAAGCAAAGACTTGGAATCTAGGGTTTTCTTCACAATTCCTTGATGGTAAGTTCGGACTGGATTTTGATTATTTCCAATCACGCCGTAATGACATTTTGATTACCCGTAATGCTTCTATCCCTACCTATTCGGGATTAGTTCTTCCAGCCGAAAATTTGGGTAAAGTAAAAAATCACGGTCTAGAACTCATTGCAACCTATCGTGACCATTCCGGTGATTTTTCATGGGGAATAACAGGAAATTTCACTTATGCCAATAACAAAGTAGTATACGAAGATGAAGCTGCTTCCACTCCGGAATGGCAACGTCGTACCGGTCATCCTATTGATGGAATGGTACTATATAAAGCATTAGGAATCTATCAAACACAAGAACAGGTAGATAACACACCTCACATTGCAGGTGCCAAACCCGGTGACTTAATTTATCAAGATACCAATGGAGATGGAAATATTACCTGGGATGATGCTATACGTTTAGATAAATCGGCCACACCTAAAATAATCTTCGGTCTGACCCTGAACGGAGCATGGAAAGGTTGGGATCTGAATGTATTTTTCCAAGGACAAGCTGATGCAGAGCAATTGGTTCAACCGACCATGAATATGGCAACCGATTTCTATGAAGGACGCTGGATAGAAACAAATACAGCAGAACAAAATGCCACAGCCAAATGGCCGCGTGCATTCATCAAGCAGACATATGGTGACGCATGGAATGGTGTAGCCTCTACATGGTGGTTACGTGACGCTTCCTTCGTTCGTCTGAAATCTATAGAATTAGGATACACACTACCCAAAATGTGGACTAAAAGCATAGGTATTGAGAATGCACGTATTTATGTTAATGGTAACAATCTTTTTACCATTGATGGTATGAAAATATGTGATCCAGAGGCCGGTATGTTCAAAAACACAGATGGTTATGTGGTGGAATCCGGTGGAGTCAGAGGTTATCCTCTCCAACGCATGATTACAGTCGGAGCTAATGTTACATTCTAATGACCTATAAAACTAAAGTACAAAATGAAAAAACATATATTACTTTGTGCAGCACTTGCACTTTCAAGTTTCGGACTTCCTTCTTGTTCAGATATTTTAGATCAAAAACCACTAGACTCATACACAGATACAGCTGTTTGGGGTGACTTGAGCCTGGCAGAAAGTTTCTTAAACTACTGTTATTTACGAGTGGAAGCAGAAAATACAAACGGCGTAATGTTCTGTAATTATACAGATGAAACCTATCATATGCACGACTATGGAACAAGTACCTATACACAAGGCCGTGCTTCATGTGACAACTATAATACCGGGTGGACTGAAGGAAAAGGAAATACGTGGTCACATTATTATGGCGGCATTAAATTATGCAACCAATTATTGGAAGACATCATGGATACGCCTGCCAATACCGATAGTGAAAAAGAATGGAAAAATCAGATAATCGGCCAGGGCTACTTTTTACGCGCCTACTACTATCATATGCTATATAGTGTCTATGGACGTATTCCATTGATTGACCATACTTATGACTTGGATTCTGAATTCAAAGAGGAACGTGCAGATATGGATGATGTAGCTGATTTTATTGTTGCTGATTGTGATAAAGCTGCTGAATTACTTCCCACAGTCTATAAAGATGCAAGTGATTTTGGGCGTGCAACCAAAGGGGCGGCCCTTGCTTTAAAAGGCCGAGTATTGCTTTATAAAGCAAGTCCCTTATTCGGTACTCCCTCTAGAGAAAAATGGCAGGCAGCAGCAGATGCAAACAAAGCAGTCATCGATATGAATATCTATTCTTTAAAACAAGTTTCGAATAGTGATGAATATGCAGATCTGTTCTTCGATTCCAAAAATCCGGAAGTAATTTTCGAAAAACTTTATGATGAAAAAGGAATTGCAGGAAGTAGTGCCAGCCTAGTTATGCAAGCTCCTGCCGGACCTGGTAACGGATATGAAGGCTGGAGTACGTGGCAACCCACTTACGAAATAGTAGAACTCTTCCAGAATGCTGATGGTACACCTTATAAACCGGCAGAAACCAAACCATTCACGATTTTACAAACCACAATTGACCCCGACTCTGGAGAAGCCACACAAAAAGAAGTCACTATACAGGCATCAGATGTAAACCCATGGGAAGGTAGAGAAATCCGTCTGAAAGCAAATATTCTCTATGATGGTATGTTGTGGGGATACGGAGATTCAAACCGTGAAATCGAATTATTTGAAGCCGGAGCAAAAGGGGTCATTCCGGGTAAAGATTCACGTACAGGAGAAACTTGGTGGAACGGTACAAAAACTGGATATAATATGCGAAAGTTCTTATCTTCTCATATTAACTTTTATGACGATACGGTAGTAGATACTACCCCATGGTTCTTCATCAGACTGGCAGAAGTCTATTTGAACTATGCTGAATGTCAGATAGAACTAGGTAACAATGCCGAGGCTCTAAAATACATCAACCTTATCAGAAACCGTGCGTTATTACCGGATGCCACAGGCAAAGACATACGGACTGAATATGAATATGAACGCACTGTAGAATTGATGTTCGAAGGACAACGATTCTTTGACTTACGCCGCTGGAAGAAAATGGAAGAAACATATTCCAAAGAACATTGGCCTACCGGATTAAAAATTTATAAATTGCAGAATGGAACCAAAATATATTATCATAACCCAGAAGCCGTACAGCAACGTAATTTCGATGCCTCAAAAAATTATTGGTGGCCTATCCCACGTTACGAGTTAAACAAATCAACGTTACTAGATGCCGCACCGTATGAATAAAAAATAGTATTTCTTGATTATTATATATTACAGGAACGGAAAATAAAAACCGTTCCTGTTTTTAAAAAAAGTAATTATATATGAATAAACATACCTTCTTTTTATTTCTGGCAATAATAATCACTTCCTGTTCCAACGCACAAGGAAACAGCGATATCCCTCTACCCTCCGGCAAGTCTATCTATATCCCCAAGGAGCTTCAAGGCATGGATTTACAGAATCCGGCAAGTCAGTGGAGTTATCACCGTATGGCATACACCGAGAACTTCATCATCTTCTGGGAGAAGGGCTTCGGCAATGACCTCAGCAACCCACCACAGCTGGAGGGGCATTCCATGAAGGTGAACCTGCCCAATCTGAAGGAAAAGCTGGAAAGTTTCTACACCTATTTCTACCACACACTACAGTTTGCCAAGCAAGGTTCGAAATGTGACAAATACCGCATGATGGTCATGATTAACTATTCTTTAGAAGGAACCGCCTACGGCGGGGATTACGACGGACAGATCGGTGCGCTCTGGATCACCCCCAACCGGGTACAGGACGAGAAATTGAATTGTATCGCGCATGAACTGGGGCATAGCTTCCAGTCACAAATCACCTGCGACGGTCAAGGAGAGGCTTGGGGTGGTTGCGGCTTTTTCGAGATGACTTCACAATGGATGCTCTGGCAAGTAAATCCTGACTGGATGACCGATGAGAAATATCATTGGGATGCGTTCAAAACCCTTACCCACAAGGCTTATCTGCATTTGGATAATATTTATCATTCACCATATGTGCTTGAATACTGGGGAATCCGGCACGGTTTGCCTTTCATAGCCGAACTGTACCGCCAGGGAAAACGTGGGGAGGACCCTGTCATTACCTACAAACGGCTGAACAGTCTTGGACAGAAAGAATTCTGTAACGAGATGTTCGACGCCTGCCGCCATTTTGTCAACTGGGATTTTAAGCGAGTATGGAAAGAAACACGCCCGTACGCAAACCAATACACTTGCAAAATGAATCCGTCTAAAGAAGGATGGTACCGGGTTGCACCCGAAAACTGTCCCGAGAATTATGGTTTCAACGCCGTTCCCCTCTCCGTTCCCCAACCGGGGAGTGCCGTGGAAGTGGAGTTCCTTGGGGAGGCAGGCAGGGAGGGTTACAATTCCGTCCACCCGGAGAAAGCCGGCTGGAGATACGGTTTTGTCGCTGTCACTCGGGAAGGAAAATCCGTTTACGGGGAAATGGGAAACAACACGAAAGGAGTGGTGAAGTATATTGCTCCCAAGGATGTACCGTTGGCCTACTTGTGGTTGGTTGTCATGGGGGCCCCGACGGAACACTGGATGAATCCCATATCCGGGGAAAAAGATGCACAATGGCCTTATAAAATAAAAATAACCGGCAGTTTCCTACTCACCTCGGCAAATTGAAAGATTCATCTGGAATCCTCACTTTTTCTTCGAATTTTCTCTTTTCTTTCTCAGAAAAATAGTAATCTTGCATAAGATTTAGAAAATAAGAAGAAAATACTATGAAAAGACTAGTCCTATTGCTATTGAACTTACTGATGCCGATGATTCTGTTTGCAGCGTCCAATGACCTCTGTTTCCGTCATTTTTCTGTAGAAGACGGACTATCATCCAATTCGGTACGTGCTTTAATGCAAGATAAATACGGTTTTCTATGGATAGGAACGGATGAAGGACTGAACCGCTATGACGGTACTACTGTAAAACTCTATAGACTGAAAGATAGGGGAGCTAATGAAGCTATTTCATCTTTATACAGCACCCTCAATAAGATATGGATAGGTACAGACGAAGGCATATATATCTATGATTACGAAACAGAAGATATAATGCCTTTTGTACTGGCCACCTCCAAAAATATCCATATTGAAACAAATACGAACCATATTGTCGAAGATAAAGACAAAAACCTATGGTTCACTACGGTAGGACAAGGAATATTCAAATACAACACTATCACCAACCACTTGGAGCAATACGAATTTAAAAACGCAAATGGTTTAATGGCAAGTGTACTGGTGGATAGTGAAAACCAAATATGGGCCATTACCAATTGGGGAAACTCAGGTCTTTTCAAACTGAATAAAGCAGAAAATAAATTCGAGACTTTTCCGCTCTCCTATGAAAGCGGAAAGCATGACTCAAACGCATTGGTCATGTTGGAAGACTCGGAACATACACTGTGGTTAGGAACCTGGGAGTGTGGTTTGCAAAAAATCGATAAATACAGCGGAAAGGCCACTACTTATCTGCATCCCACAGACGGAAAAGGTGCCACCCATATTCATTCTATCATGGAATATGCCCCTCACCAGCTACTCATAGGCTCGGATGACGGGCTTCTGTTATTCAATACCATTACAGAGGAATATCAATTGTTTACAGAAGATGAAACAAACCCACATTCATTGTCCAACCGTTTTGTTTATCCTATTATAAAAGATCATGAAGGTGGAATATGGATCGGAACTTACTATGGAGGAGTAAATTATATTTCACCCAATACTGGACAATTCGAAAGTTTTGTCCACTCACGTTTTTCCAATTCTGTTAACGGAACAGTCATCGGACGGTTCTGCGAAGACTCTAACGGAGATGTGTGGATCGCTTCGGATGACGGAGGGTTAAACTGCTTTTCTCCTCAAAATAGAAAATTTTCCCATTATTTGCCCTTGGAGGGAAAAAACAGTCTGTCCTATCACAATGTACATGCACTTTGTATGGACGATGATAATTTATGGATCGGTACTTATACTGGAGGGGTAAACGTATTAAATCTGCAAACGGGAACTTTTAAAACATATTCTGCCTATCAGGATAATCCCGCCTCACTGGACGGAACCAGTTCTTATGCCATATTCAAAGACAGAAAAGAGAGAATATGGGTCACCTCCATGTCCGGAGTAAATCTATATAACCGGGAAAAAGATAATTTCACCCGAATTAAAGACTTGGACGCACTGACCATTGACATTGACCAGGATACCAAAGGAAATCTCTGGTTCTCCACCCAAGGCAAGGGATTATTTAAATACCATCCAGAAAAACAGATATGGAAGAACTATATACATGACCATAAAAATCCGAACTCACTGGCAAACAACCAAGTGAACTGCGTACTGATTGACACAAACGGAGAGATGTGGGTGGGAACCATGAACGGGCTCTGCAAATACAATGCGGAAGAAGATGCATTCGAAACTTTACCTCTTGAAATTCCCAGTCACAATATATGCAGCATCATCGAAGACCAACGCATATTGTGGCTCACCACCACCAAAGGGCTAGTGCGCTACACCCCTGGAGAAGGTTGCCGAGTATTTACTAAAAGCGACGGACTGCAAAGTGAACAATTCCTACCTAATGCTGCCTTAAAAGCATCGGATGGAAAAATCTATATCGGCTCAGTAAACGGATTCAATGCTTTCTACCCCCATCAGATTAAGACAAATGTGATGCTTCCTCCAGTAATCATTACAGAACTGGAAATAGATAATAAGGAAATCCAAACTGGAAACAAACTGCTTCCAAAATCTCTCAACCAGTTGGAAGAACTGGAGCTATCCTATAAAGAAAATGCATTCAGCTTGCTTTATGCCTCTTTAAGCTATTGCACCCCCAATAAAAACAAATACGCCTATAAACTGGAAGGATTTGACAAAGACTGGAACTATGTAGGCTCCCAAAATAAGGCCACTTACACCAATTTGCCCGCAGGAACCTATCTTTTCAAAGTAAAGGCGACCAATAATGACGGAATATGGAATGAAAAAGGAACCAGTCTGAAAATCACCATCCACCCTCCTTTCTATTGGTCCACCGCTTCCAAACTGCTCTATTTTGTATTGGTTTGCATAGCTTTCGGATTCGTCATCCGCTTCATCATCAAACGGACAGAGAAGAAACATACGGCTGAAATAAACAAACTGAACGCCAACAAGGAAAAAGAAGTACACGAAGCCAAAATCAAGTTCTTCACCATGATAGCCCACGAAATACGCACACCGGTATCCCTTATCATAGGACCTTTGGAGAAAATAATGAAATCTCCCGTGTCCCTGCCGTCTACAGTACGCGACGATCTGAATATTATTGACCGTAACAGCCAGCGTCTGCTGTTCCTGGTAAACCAATTGCTGGATTTCCGGAAGGTGGAACAGGAAGGAATGAAAATGAAGTTTGCTTCCCAAAATATCCACCAACTGCTCAAAGCGGTTTGTGAACGTTTCGAACCTTTCATCGCCCAACATGGAGCACGGCTTACTGTGAAATATCCTGAAGCAGATTTCACGGCTATAGTAGACAGTGAGGCGGTAACCAAACTAGTCAGCAATCTGTTGACCAATGCCAGTAAATACACAAAAGATGAAGTTACTCTTACCTGTATCGTACAGCCGGAACAACATACTTTTATAATCCGAGTGACAGATAACGGCATAGGGATCAGCAAAGAAGAACAAAAGAAGATATTCCATCCGTTCTATCAGGCTATGGATAACAAGCCGGGAACAGGTATCGGCCTCAGCATTGTCAAAAGTATCGTAGAATCACACAATGGCTGTATTGAAGTGGAATCCGAGGTTAACAAAGGATCATCTTTTATCGTAACGTTGCCTATAGAACAAGCACAAGTCCTGCCACAGGATACGGGCACATCACTATTGAACAACCCAGCCATTCCCGAAGGAATCTTGCAAGAGGACCTCTCCGGTTCTCCTATCAAACATAAACCAACCATGCTGATTGTGGATGATAATGAGGAAATGTTGAATTTCCTTTCGAGTAGTCTGGCTGATAAATACAGCATACTTACCGCAGAAGACGGTATAGAAGCACTGAATAAACTGAAAGAAAACGAAGTGACACTCATTGTAAGCGACTGGATGATGCCACGCATGGACGGAGTGGAATTCTGCAAAGCAATAAGGACTAACCAGGCTACCAGTCATATACCCTTCATCCTGCTAACGGCCAAGACAGATACCAACTCCAAGATAGAAGGTATGGATTGTGGTGCAGATGCCTACATAGAGAAACCTTTCTCCATGCAATACTTGGAAGCATGTATCAAGAATCTGGTAGACTTGCGTAATCTGCTGCGTCAGAAATTCTCGAAGATGCCGTTGGTTCCGCTGAACAGCATTGCCAATAATTCTATGGACGACAAGTTCCTTACCCGTATGAATGAAATCATAGAAGAGAATTTCTCCAATCCGGAATTATCCGTAGATTTCCTGGCCGAAAAATTATGTATCAGCCGTTCGGGTCTGTTTGCCAAAATAAAGACATTGGCCAATATCACCCCTAATGAACTGATTCAAGTGGTACGTTTGAAAAAAGCAGCGATCTTGCTGGCAGAAAACAAATATCGCATCAATGAAATCTGTTATATGGTAGGATTCAATAATCCGTCTTATTTCTCCAAATGTTTCCAAAAACAGTTCGGCATGAAACCGGGGGAATTTGTAAACGGGAAAAGAGAAGAATAAAAACTAATCAAAAATCATTTCCTAAAAATAAAAAATCCGGTTTCCCCTTTTCAGAGAAACCGGATCCATGATGAACGAGTGGTTTTATTTCAATCAATAATTATTCTTCTTCACTTCGAAATAAGCTTGCGGATGCAGACATGCAGGACATACTTCAGGAGCTTCCGTACCTACATAAATGTAACCGCAGTTACGGCACTGCCATACAGTTTCTTCCGCTTTCTTGAATACTGTGCCTTCTTCCACATTCTTCAATAAAGCCAGATATCTTTCCTCATGCCCCTTTTCAGCTTCAGCGATTCTGCGATACATAGTAGCGATAGCAGGAAAACCTTCCTGATCGGCCACATCAGCAAAGTGAGGGTAATCAGTAGTCCATTCTTCATTTTCACCGGCAGCGGCAGCTTTCAAATTTTCCATAGTGGTACCAATGATACCTGCAGGATAGCTGGCAGTAATTTCTACCATACCGCCTTCCAACCATTTAAACATACGTTTTGCATGTTCTTTTTCCTGATCAGCTGTTTCTGTAAAAATAGCTGCTATTTGTTCATAACCTTCCTTCTTTGCTGTACTTGCAAAGTAAGTATAACGCATTCTAGCCTGTGATTCACCTGCAAATGAAGTCAGCAAGTTTTTCTCTGTCTGTGTACCTTTTACGCTTTTAGCCATAATTGTTAGTTTTATTAGTTAGTATTATTTGATCATCTGTTGATGACACAAAGATATATATTTTATTTCAAAATTGTATTTATTACAATTACGTTTTTATATTTAATTAAACGTTCACTTTATATAAAATAAACAAGAACACCTATATTTGTGTTCACAACAACATTAACATTTTTCATTATGAAAAGCATCATCAAATTATTCACTTTTCCCCTCCTTACTATAATAGGATTTAATTCATGTGCGTCCATACCGTTAAAAATCGGAGAGTCTGAAAACAACTCCACTTACACTGTCAGCTATCTGTTTGAACATGACGGTTGCAAGGTATATCGTTTTTACGATAAAGGAAATTACGTTTACTTCACTACGAGAGGAGATGTAACCAGTATCACAAATGATTCTACCGCCCAACGCACCATTACCATCAACAAAACACCCTATGAATAACAAAAATACGAATTTAAATAGAATAATACCTTAATTTATACATTAATTTTATCTACTTTTGCAACTCGTTTAAAATCATAGCATAAAGTAGTTGACAAATGAAAGCATTTGAATTCAAACCGAAGCTCTTCACTACCCTACAGAATTATTCAAAAGAGAGCTTCATGGCCGACCTCATGGCCGGAATTATCGTAGGTATTGTTGCACTTCCACTAGCTATCGCATTTGGTATCGCTTCGGGAGTTTCTCCAGAAAAAGGCATCATCACTGCTATTGTAGCAGGATTTATCATCTCTTTATTAGGAGGAAGCAAAGTACAGATAGGCGGACCTACCGGAGCATTTATCGTAATTATCTATGGAATCATCCAAGAATACGGCATCAGCGGATTAACAGTAGCAACTCTTATGGCAGGAGTACTCCTTATTTTATTAGGTGTATTCAAGCTGGGAGCTGTTATCAAATTCATTCCTTATCCCATTATTGTAGGATTTACCAGTGGTATTGCCGTTACCATCTTTACGACACAGATTGCCGATATCTTCGGACTGAACTTCGGAGGAGAAAAAGTACCGGGAGACTTCATAGGTAAATGGATGATGTATTTCCGTCATTTTGATACTGTTAATTGGTGGAACGCCATTGTCAGCATAGTCAGCGTCCTGATTATCGCACTGACTCCCCGGTTCTCAAAAAAGATTCCAGGTTCACTGATTGCCATCATTGTAGTAACCATTGCCGTGTACCTGATGAAAACATATGGCGGAATCACTTGTATCGACACCATTGGCGACCGTTTTACCATTCAGTCACAGCTGCCGGATGCAGTAGTGCCCGAATTAAATTGGGAAGCTATCAAGAATTTATTTCCGGTTGCCATCACCATTGCTGTACTGGGAGCCATAGAATCTCTGTTGTCTGCTGCCGTAGCCGATGGTGTCATTGGTGACCGCCACGATTCAAACACGGAACTGATAGCCCAGGGCGCAGCCAATATTATCGCTCCGCTGTTTGGCGGTATTCCTGCTACAGGAGCCATCGCACGTACCATGACCAATATCAACAACGGTGGAAAATCACCTGTTGCAGGTATCATTCATGCAGTCATTCTGTTGCTGATTCTCTTGTTCCTGATGCCTCTGGCACAATATATCCCGATGGCCTGTCTGGCAGGTGTATTGGTGATTGTTTCCTATAACATGAGCGGCTGGCGTACTTTCAAAGCGTTGCTGAAGAATCCGAAATCAGACGTCACCGTATTGTTGATCACTTTCTTCTTGACTGTTATTTTCGATTTGACCGTAGCTATTGAAGTAGGTTTGCTCATTGCCTGTGTATTGTTCATGAAACGTGTCATGGAAACAACAGAAATATCGGTTATCAAAAATGAAATCGACCCCAATAATGAATCCGATCTGGAAGTGCACGAAGAACATCTCATGGTTCCCAAAGGTGTGGAAGTATATGAAATCAACGGTCCCTACTTCTTTGGTATCGCTACCAAGTTTGAGGAAATCATGTCCGAACTGGGCGACCGTCCCAAAGTACGGATCGTACGTATGCGTAAAGTACCATTCATTGATTCTACCGGTATTCACAACCTGACTAATCTATGCGAAATGTCTAAGAAAGAAAATATTCAGATTGTGCTTTCGGGAGTGAATGAAAAAGTGCATCAAATTCTTGAAAAATCAGGATTTAATGAATTACTGGGAAAAGAAAATATCTGCCCTAATATTAATGTAGCACTGGAAAAGGCAAAGGGCATTATAGAAAAATAAAACGGACTACTCTATTAAAAGAATTTATCTATGGAAAAGAGGATACTCCCGATAGCTGGAATATCCTCTTTCTCATCTAAATACTTCAGGTTGGTACTACTCCACCAAAGAGTGGCATGAATAGAATGCCAATATCCGTTCTTTCAGCAAATAGGTATATTTAGTTTGTGATTGTTGGGACAACGCATCTGCTAATTTCATTTTTATCTCATATACTCATATACAGCCGACTTTCCAGCCATATACTTCTCTAACGCATACCGATGCGCCTCCCGATTGGCAGCTACCGCTTTGGTAGTAGATTCGTATTTCTCAAAAGCTGCCAACGCATCCATATATGCTTTCTCAATATCCTTATAGAGACTTTTCTTTTCATTTTCCAATGACAAGCGGGCATTATTCTCTTCCAAACGCGCTGTTTTTACCTGATTCCTCGTAGAGAAGCGGTCAAAAAGAGGGATGCTTAATGTGAAATAAATGCTTTTCTGCATATTGTTTTTAAACTGCTGATAAAAAGACGGATTCATTGCACGACGAGAATAATAGTAACCGGTATTGATTCCGACACCCAAAAAAAGCTGTGGGTAATATCCCGACTTGACAACTTTTGTACTTTTCACTTTACTCTGCAAAGAATAATGAGCTTGCTTTATCTGAGGCATACAGCTTAATGCCGAGGCGTAAATCCCCTCAGGAGTGACAGACTCCATAGAAACTATACTTTCATCCAAAGAATCTACATCAAAATACTCCTCACCCTTCAACTCCATCAATTGCATCAAGTCAAGAAAAGAAAGCCGCAGCGAGTTCCTAGCTTCAGTAGCCACCAGCTCATCATCAGCCAATTGAGCTTTCACATCATATAATTGAGACTGCGGAACTTTTCCATTCTCTATCAAAATCCGTGTTCTGATTTCTTGTTCTTTTGTCAACCGGATTTGTTCTTGAGCGATACGATAGATTTCTTTATTCAACAGTATCTGAAAATAATAGTTAGTTACATTGAGTGACAAATTGTTTTCTATCAATTCCTTATTTGCCTCAGCCGCCAATATATCGAATTTATTCCGGGTAATGGATGCACTTGTTTTGAATCCGGTAAAAAGAGGCATTTCAGCACTGGCAGAGAATGAAGAATTTTGTATGTTGCTATCTTCATACGTATTATCCTGATTCAAGGCCCTGCCAAAAGAAAAACGTTGTGAAGCTCCTACATTCAGGTCGGGCAGAAAACTGCTCTTCAGCGTATTTCTCTCTACTTTCAAACTTTTAATCCGGTTTTGACTCTGCTTCACCTCTATATTGTGCAGTATGGCATAATCTATACATTCTTTGAAACTCCACTTCTTATTTTGTGCTTGTATATTCGCTATAAATACGATGGCTGCAACAGCTGCAACTATTAACTTTTTCATACTGCTCATTCTTTAACCTATTTCATCAAACTGTTCCTTCCATAAACGATGATACATCCCATTCGAATTGAACAATTCTTCATGAGTACCTGCCTCGATTACTTGCCCCTTATCAATCACCACAATCTTATCAGCATTCTTCACTGTACTCAACCGATGAGCAATCACGATAATCGTTTTCCCCTTCCGTGCCAATGCATCCAGCGTCTGCTTTACATAGCGTTCGGAAATAGAATCAAGCGAAGACGTTGCCTCATCGAAAATAAGTATCTCCGGTTCCTTATACAAAGCACGTGCTATGGCAAGCCGCTGCCGCTCGCCACCCGACAAGGATGCACCATGTTCACCGATATAAGTCCGGTAGTCCTTAGGCAAACCATCTATAAAGTCCTTCAAACCAAGTTGTTCCGTCAAATCTACAATTTTCTTCATGTCCGGATGCAAGTCACCTACCGCTATATTCTCTGCAATGCTGCCGGCAAATAATTCAATCTGTTGAGGTACTGTTCCCACCCGGCGACGAAGGCTGCGATTGTCTATTTGCGCAATATCATAATCGCCTATGCGAATGCGACCCTCCTGTATAGGATAAATATGCTGTAACAACGAAATCAAAGTCGTCTTGCCCGACCCGCTTTCTCCCACTATGGCAGTAGTCTTCCCCTTTTCTATCTTCAAGCCCAATTCCTTGAACACATCCTTGCGCGAACCATAGCGAAACGAAACATTCTCAAACGTAATATCGCCTACCATATCCGGTTCTAATATTATCTTTTGATTATTATCCTGTTCGCGTTCCAAGTCCATAATCTGGAATAAGCGGTCGGCGGCAATCAGTGCATCCTGGATAGTCTGATTGGAAGAAATCAGCGAGCCGATAGGAGAAATTACATAACCAACCAAGGAATAAAACACCATCAGAGCTCCGGGTGTCAACTCCTGATCGACCACTAAAATACTTCCTAACCAAAGAATGGCAATCGTAATGCCGGTGGATACAAACTGAATGCCGCCTTGCGCCATAATGGATCCATAAATACTGCGATACGTATTCTTTAATAAATGTACAAAACGAGTTTCCGTTTTCAAATTGGCATATTCCTCTATACCGAATCGTTTGATAGTAGAAATAGAATTAAGAGACTCCACCAATTGCGCTTCCAAATCAGCGCTACTTTCCATAATACCGCGCTGATATTTCCGGTTCAATTTATTAAATCCCCAGAAAATAAGCAAGAATAAGAGGGCAGACACTAATGTAATCAATGCCAGCTCCCAGGAATAAACGAACATAAGGCACACAGAGAAGACAAGAATCATGATATTAACCACCAGATCCAACGAAACATTATTGATAAAATTACGGATTTTCACCGCATCATTGACGCGTGAAATAATTTCACCTACGCGCATCGTATCAAAGAATTGCTGAGGTAAAGTCAGCAGATGCTTATAATATCCTAAAATCAATGCCGCATCAATCCGTTGTCCGGTCTTTAAAGCCAGAATACTTTTCATTGCTCCGATAAAAGTCCGCAATAGCAGGATGACCAGCATGATCACTCCCATGAGATTGAGTAAATTGATATTTTTATCTACCAATACATAATCTGTAATTTTACCTACATAGATGGAAGTGGATAATCCCAAAATGCTATAAATAAGCGCACCAAACACGGCTTGTAGCATCACGCTTTTGTGAGGAGCCAGCAGAGAAAAGAACTTCTTTGTCATACCGGTTTTCATGTTTCCGGTCTTGAAAGTTTCTTCCGGTTCCAATAACACCAGTACACCGGTCCACATTTTCTCAAATTCCTGATTGGTCACGCGATGCATCCGCCCGTCACCCGGATCCATATACTCTATGTATTCTTTCTTTTTCTCCACTTTATATATCACTACAAAATGCTGAAGCTGCTCGTGCACGATGACATGGGCAATAACAGGTTTAGGAACAATGTACAATGCCTCAAACTTAGCCCGCACTCCTTTAGCTGACAAGCCCAGCTTATTAGCAGCCTCTATCAACCCCAAAATATTCGTTCCTTTTTGATCGGTAAACGCATATTGGCGGATACGTGCAATGGGAAATTGCAAACCATAATAGGCACATACGGAAGCCAGACAAGCCGCTCCGCAATCTGTAATATCAAACTGTTTTATTTTAATACCTTTCTTGCTCATCATTGAATATTTATAAATGAATTGTAGAATCAAAATTTAGCTATCATCGCATTATTCTCATATTGTTTGGGATTCGCCCAATCGTCTATCTTTTGGTAGAGCAAATCGAAAAGCGATCGCCGCGTTATCATAAAATGGGCACTGACGGTCATTCCCTTCTTTAATATTCCTTTCTGTCCGCTTTTCAGCATAAGATAGTTCCGCTCCATTTGACATTTCACTTTATAGAATGAGTTTCCCTGACTGTCGGTTAGGAAGTCTGATGAAATTTCGGTCACTTTGCCGGGTAATGTTCCCCATTCATTATAATTAAATGATTCCACCTGTACATTGACCGGCATTCCCAAACTCATAAAACCGATATTTCGAGGAGTAACATATATTTCCATACACAGTGTGGAATCCGGGCTGATAACTGCCAATGACTGTCCTGCCTGTATACTGCTTCCCCTGTATATGCCGGAAAATTGATCAATGGTTCCACTTATCGGACTACGAACTATATAGAGTTCTTTATCTTTCAACTCTTGCTTCAGTGTAGTATTCATTTCGCTACGAGAATTACGATACGTATTCAGATCTGCCTGCCACGTACTCAACTGGCTTTGTATCAATGAAGCCAGTTCATTTTGCCGGCTTTGATATTGAAAATAATATTTATCATATTCTTCTTCTGAAATCACTTTCTTATCAAACAGGTTTTTATTGCGCTTATACTCTTTTTCTGCCTGTGCCAAAGAGGTTTCCAATTCTTCTTTCTTTTTGATAAAATAGGTATATTCCTGTTGACGCACCGGAGAATGAAACCCGGCAGGGCATTCGCCTTTTGCCAGATAAGCCAAATCTGACAAATGTGCTTCATAGTCATTCAGGCGATTCGTTTGATAATTGATTTTATAATCGGAGTTATTGGTGCGGAAGCGGAGGAGTACATCGCCTTTATTCACTTGATCGCCCTCGCGCACATAAACTGAATCTATTAATTCTGTGATAGACGATTTTATTTCAGTTTTTTCAGTAATCGGCCTTACTACTCCACTGCCTTGCACAGAGATATCTACATAGATAAAAGGCAATGCAATCATAGCGGCAGTTACGGCTGCCAATACTACCCAATAGATAATCTGGGACTTTGTGGTGTGTTGATAGATGTATGTTTCAATACTGTTCTCTATCCATTCATTTGGTAATAACATAACATTTCTACTTTTACTGATTCATGCAGCAAAAGTAGAATGAAAGAAAAAGTATATGTGTTATCGAATTGTTATCTTTAGGTTAATATCTATAAGTTTATACAGAAAAGATTCAGTGTTGACATGTTTTCAACACTGAATCTTTATTTAGAATGCACTATAAACAATTCCAATGATACCATTAATTCTTTTGAAACGATATCAAGCGTCTTTATTTTTTCTATATATCAATATGACATTATAAAAAAGTCCTATTATATAGATAATTATAAATGCTTGCACACTAGTTATCTCAAATACAAACTGTTTCGTTTTAAAATAAACAATCATCAAATTCACTAGTTGCATGGAAATAAATAGTATGACAAAATTCTTTGTATATAGTTTAATTCTACTCATTTTTTAATGGATTATACAATTGATTTAGTGGATATTCTTTAGCTTATCTCAATATATCACACTATGCATTTTTTGCTATCTCAATTAACAAGTGCAATTATTAAAATAAAACATTAGTTTCACAATTGCAATACCAAATTACTCTACTATAAGCAAAAGAGTACATACACTCCATACATTGCACAGGCCCCATAAAATGCTTTACCTATTTTATGTCCCAATTCTCTACCTTCTTCATAAGATCCTCCATCAATCTGTCGAAGTTCGTCAAAAGTTAATTCATTCATAAAAATTCCTTTTAATCCAAGAGTTAGATTATAAATAGGAATCAAATATGGTAAAATTTCCGTTGGCATTGAGTTATTAAACATGGTAAATACTCCGCTAATAATACCTATGATATAAACAGGCATTGCATACATTGTTGCTTCTTTTGTTGTTTTTGCATAGGTTGAGGCAATCAAGAAAAGGCTAACCGCAATTAAAGAAATTAAAATAATTATTACAAATAATTGGATAACCGTAGCAGCTGTTAAATTAAGAACAACACCTGATTCTCCAAAGGCAGAAATATAATTTTTAAGTGATGCCATTAAACCTATAAATGAACAAATTGATGCAATAATTGTGATAATGATGGCGGAAACAACTTTACCCATAATTATTTGATTTTTACTGATTGGAGCCATCAACATTGTTGCTATTGTTCCTCTTTCTTTTTCTCCCGCAATTGAATCAGCACCGATTGATAATGCTCCCGCAAAAATGAAAGTCATAATAAGCATTGGAGCCATCATAGCCATAAGAGTTGAACCTTTTTCTTTTTCTGTAGCAATATCATTACTTGTTGATAAAACTTTATATTCGTTTAAAGCTGACGTGCGAGTATTGATAAGATCTGCTATTGTTCCTTGAATTACAGATGAAAATTCATTTTTACTATGTGTATACATCGTTACGGTTACCTCACCCTTAGTGTTGCCAGTTGATATATTATCAAAATTATCGGGAACATAAATCCATAAATCTGTTTCTTCATTCTTGATAGAATCATACATTTCTTTATATAGCTCTGTATCCTTATCAAGCATTTCTAAAGTAACATTACCATCATATTCTTTTAAATTAATCTTAAATGGTAAAATGTTAGAACTTTCATTTATCATTTTTTTGAATTCTTCTGATTTAGTTAACATAACAACTGTATATTCATGATTTAGTTGCTTGTTAGTTTGTTCTTTGGCACTACTGCCCATAAAAGTATACATTACAAATATTAATAAAGCAGGTAGTAAAAAAGTTGAAAATATTAATCTTGGACTTTTAAATATTTTATCTAATTCTTTTTTTACGATATTTAGCATATTTTTCATTATTCATTTCCTCCTTCTTTTACATATAGATCAAAGAAGATTTGTTCTAAATCATGTGATGGTGAAGTATTTAAAATATTTTCAACAGTATCACATAATACTAAATTACCATTTATGATAATTCCAACTCGGTCACAAAGTTTTTCAATTAAATTCATAATATGCGTACTAATAATAATAGTTTTACCTTGCTCTTTTAATTCAAGTAAGTAATCAGTTACTTGTTTTGCAGTTAAAATATCAAGACCATTAGTAGGTTCGTCAAAAATTACAATGCTTGGATCATTTACTAAGCTTACAACAATTGAGGTCTTTTGTTTCATGCCTGTTGATAAATCACTAATTTTTACTTCTGCAAATTTATCAATACCAAACTTTGTAAATAATTCTGTTCTTCTTTTATTGACAGTTTCCTTGTCAATATCATAGAATTTAGCATAATAATTAAAAGCATAAGTTGGTGTCATTTGTTCTTCTAGTTTAAGTTCATTAGTTAAGAAACATAATTCTTTTTTAACCTTAATATCATTTTTATTATCTATACCATTAACAAGAATTGTACCTTCATCGGGTTTAATTAATGTAGCAATACATCTAAGGGTTGTTGTTTTACCTGCTCCATTTGGTCCTAGTAAACCAAAAATTTCACCAGCATATGTTTCAAAACTTATACCCTTAACCGCAATTTTGCGATTAATTGTAGTACGATCTATTTTCATTTGTTTACGAGAAATCATGAAAGTTTTCTTCAAATTTTTAACTATAATTGTTTTTTCCATAAGTTTGCTCCTTTTAGCACGTGATATTATATCACAGTTCTCATAAATATATTTATTTTTTGCATTTTTAATTAAATTATGGTATAATAAGAAGGTAAAAAGAATGATAAAAATAGGAGGATAATAATGAAGAAAAAATTTATATTCATTCTTAGTACTTTATGCATTTTAACTTTATTCCTTATTGGACCTAATACGGTAAAAGCATATGATGCAAATAAAGATACTGTTTCAGTTGCCGGTGCAACGTATAAAGCAACAAGTAATACGGTTACTCAAGATCTAGGCTATGGTATTACTCATATTAGAGACTTAGGTACTAGTAGTGCTTCAAGACTAAATGATTATGCTAGCTGTGGACCTAAAGATACTTTAGTTGGTCAACAAGTAAATGTTGTAACAGTTCCTAGTAATGAAAGTGTTCGTATTGTTAACTGGACTTATATGAACGCTAGTGGTTGGTCACTTCAAACCGTAAGAACTCTTGCTGAAAACTTTGAATTACATAATCCAGGATGGAAAGTAATTGCTGGTGTTAATGGTGACTTCTTTGATATTCGTGGTAATGGTGCCCTTCCATATCAAGGAAATGGCTATGCTGTAAGTAATGGTGAAGTTTACCGTCCTTATGGTGCTAGCACAAATGTTGGTTTTAAAAATGATGGCGGAAGTTATCCACTAGTTGGCGGTAAAAAAATTGCTGTTTCTGATTTAATGTTACAAATTCTTGATGAAAATGGTGAAGTTGTTAAAGAATTTAAAGTTGACAAAAAGAATGAGAATCCTACAGGCAATGAAATAGCAGTATGGTTTAGCTATTATGTAATTGAAGAAATCGAAGTTGCTGAAGGTACTACCACAAAAACTCGTAATACTGTTGAAATTACTGTTCCTGCCACAAACTCATATCTTTCTTTAGCTCCTGAGCGCTGTCTTGCAATGTCTAAAACTCAAGTTTATGGTAAAGGTTATGTTAGCCCTACTACCGAGGATAAAACTCTTCGAGTTGGTCAATTTGCAATTCAAACTGCTGATATTGAAGTTCAAAAATATTTAATTTCTGGTTCAATGATTCGTGTTCAACAAAATATTGTTGGCGATTATGCTGAATGTGATAACATCACAGGTACTGGTGAACAATTATTATCTGATGGTAAAGTTGTTTTAACTGAGGGTCTTGAAGACCGTCATCCTCGTACCGTTGTAGGTATCAAAAAAGATGGTACTATTGTCTTAATGACAGTTGACGGCCGTCAATTTGAAAGCGATATGTACGGAATGAGCTATGCTGAACTTAGTGCTACCTTATTATATTATGATTGTGTAGAAGGTTACAACCTTGATGGTGGTGGTTCTACTACAGTTATTACTCGTAATAAATATGGTGAATTTGATGTTTATAACTCACCTTCTGATGGTAATGAACGTGGTGACTCTAACGCTCTACTTGTTGTTGTTCCTGATCTAACTTTAAAAACTGCTGAATTAAGTGATACCTCCGTTAATTTTTCATATATTAAAGGATCTAACACTTCTATTTCTAATGCCACAGTTAGTGTTAATGGTGTAACTAAAAGTTTAGTTGGAGATTCAATTAGTTTTGATAACTTAGAACCTGAAACATCTTACGTAGCTAAATACACATATGATGTAAATTATAAAAATTCTTCATTAAAATCACAAACTGGAGAATTACACTTTAAAACAGGTAAAATAGCTCCTACTATAAAACGATATTTCTATGAAGAAACTGATACTGAGTATATTATTCACTTTAAAGTAAGTGATCCTAAAAATACTATAGTAATTTTGAACATTATATATGATCGCGATGCTTCTAAAGTAAATAATATTAAAGATGGCCTTATGAGAATTAGAAAAAATCAAATTAAAGATATTTCTACTCTTCAATTTGACTGTATTTATAATATCAAATCTTCACTAGATGAAAACTTAAGAGTTAAATTACCAATTGAAAAAATGCGTGATTATAAAATAACATATATTCTTGATGGTGGCACAAACAATAATGATAACATTACAAATTATAATGGTTTAACAGAACCATTTAACTTATTAGCCCCTACAAAAGAAGGTTATATATTTGATGGTTGGCGTGATGAAAATGGTAATATCATTTCAACTCTTGAATTTGAAGAGTTAGGTGATATTAGTCTTACCGCATTATGGACAGAAATTAAAGACGAATCTATTAAAGGTGAACCATCTTGTAAATGTGGTACCGCTGTTAAAACTATCATTGCCCTTTCATTTGTTCTTGCATCTAGTATTATCATTATCCGCAAGAAACATTAAGCGTGACTAAAGAGTCATATCATACGATATGGCTCTTTATTTTATATTCTTTAACATTTTTTCAAAGTGAACACCATACCAGTGTTCTTTTTTATCTTGAATTGTTGCTTTAATTGAACCAACAGTAAAATTGACTGCACGCATCGCCGCAAGATATACGCTAGCTCCATTAATTAAATTACCAAAAAAGCATGAAGCATAAATATCACCAGTACCATGGAAACTTTGTGGTATTTCCTTTTGAAAATAATAACTGAAGCTATTGTTTTCTTTTTCATATATCGCAACACCTAATTCATCACTTTCAAATTTCACTCCCGTAATTAAAATTGTTTTAGGGCCAAGTTTGCTTAAAGCTACTAATGTTTCTTCTATGTCACGCTTAGTATACGTTTCCATATATGGCTTATCTAATAAGAAACATGCTTCTGTTAGGTTAGGCACAATTACATCTGCCATTTCACATAATTCTCTCATTTTTTTAACAAAATTCATATCAAACGCACTATATAATTTTCCATTATCAGCCATTACTGGGTCAACTAACACGTATTCAGCTGCTTTTCTAAAGTCAGTTATTATTTGTTTAACATAATCAATTTGATGAGCTGATGCCATGTAACCCGTATAAATTCCGTCGAAAGTAATATTTTCACTTAACCAATGTTTTTCAATTTTAAGCATTTCCTCAGTTAAGTCTAAGCACGTAAAACCAGTAAAACCACCAGTATGAGTCGAAAGTACTGCTGTGGGTAAAACACAAGTTTCAACTTCTAATGCTGATAGAATGGGAAGCGCCACAGTTAATGAGCATTGTCCATAACAAGAAATATCTTGAATAGTTAATATTTTTTTCATTTTTTCACCTTCATTTTAAAATTTAATTAAAAGAGAAAGTATTAATCCTACCAAATAACTTGTTACATTTAATATAATCGCATATTTAATACTTTTACTAATATCTCTATCTATTAAATAGTATAATAAACCTTCTGCTGTTATGATAAGTAATTCTAACCCAATAACTAGCGCGAAGTAATTTAACAATGTATCAAAATGATAATAGTTAATAAAAAGATTAAGAGAAACATTTGTTATTAAATTTATTACTAGCGAACCAAATAGTATTTTCTTATTCTTTTCTTTTAAAATTAGAAGTATTATCAATTCAATTGCACAAGTTAATACGTATGATATAATCACACTAATCAATATTTTCACTAAGAGTCATCTCCATTTTTTTAATTACAAAAATAAGGACAATTGATAATACACTTAAACTACCTATTAGTATTTGTCTAATAAGAATATCACTAAATAACATGCCTAATAAATATCCTGGGATTAAACATGCAGCGAGAATTCCGAAAGCAAATCCTAGTTTTTTATTCAACATTTTATTCATGTACCAAAGTGTAATTGGCATTGTCGTGTTAAACGCAACAATCCCAAGTAGAGTCAAATATAAATTATCATTAAAGAAAACTAATGTAATAAATGATATGACCATTGAAATTATAATTGTTTTAGTTACCCCTAAATATTTCGACATAACCCCGCCAAGAACTTTTCCACCAGCCGTCATAACACCAATCAAAAGAAAAATGAAATTGGAAGTTTTAAAATCAATTATGCAAATTTTCCCCACAAATGATCTAATCATTACCGTTACTATTAACGCAAATAAAATAATAAAGTATTTTATTCCTAATGGGTATTTGGTTATAGTAAATGGTTTAATATCTTCTTCTTTTTCTTCTGAAAAGATAAGGATAAACATTGTAATAATGGTTAGAAGACTGAAAATAATTAAAAGAATATTTGTATAGTATCTTTGGCCTAGCACAAGACCTATCGCACCAGTTGATACAAATAAACCAAGTGAGGCAATACTATTATTTGTTTTTTCCGTAACATACTTTCCCCCACTAATATGAAAGAAAGAATTACCAATTCCAAGAAGAATACTTGATGGTAGATACCATGCTTTTAAGGTTATTCCAAGCATTATACATCCCACCGCAATAATTAAAAATAATCTTGGATAATTATATTTATCAATTAATAAACCTACTAAAGGTTGAGTCAAGAATGCTAAAAAATTATATACCAAAAAAATAACTAAGCAGCGATTATAATCGTTGTTATAAAGAGCTGAAAATATCACTAATGCACAAATTCCATCAACTAAAAAATGTAACAATGTAAATAATGCTACACCACAACCGATACGCAGCTTAATTTTTTTCATTATTTTCCTCACTCCAAGTTTTAATAATCATTCTAATTTTTTGGTCAATGTCTTTTCTTGTTTCTCTACATTCCTTTTTAAAATCACGTGCAGCTTTAAAAGCAAATGAACAAAGGAGACTACTTCCTATTGGTAAAACTTTTTTAAGTAAAGTTTCTGGAAAAATAAAGTGAGTTCCGTGTTCATATACTAAGGTATATACAATTGATGAATGGCTTTTTTTCAATAAACGGTCTTCCATTCTTCGGATATACTTACAAGTATCCCATAGCACATCATCTTCAGCACCAACTAAAACGATTGTGCCTTTAATGTTTTCGATTTTAATCATCTCATTTTCTTGTAATGGATGTAATTTTTCAGATTCATCAAACATTTTGCGTGAAGCAAGAATATTTTTACCTTCTTTTGCTTCTTCTTTTAATTTTTGCCAGTATAATGGATGACGGTATGCATAAGGTAAGTATGGTAATGCATATCCATGATAACTTACGGTTGATTCTTTGTCGCCAGGTCTTTCTTTCGCATTGTCAAGCCCATCTTGATAAAAGCCTTCCATTATAAAATCACAAGGTGTAAATGCAAGAGTTAAAGTAATGTCATTAAAAAATGATGCAGCAACAAGTGCTAACATACCTGTTGTAGATGCCCCCGCAATAGCTATTTTGGTATTTCCTTTTTTCTTGATTACTTCAATTGCCTTTTCAAATCTTTCAAGTGGATAATTATGGTGACCATAATCCTTTTTGGCAGGAGACATAGTCATTACATTAAATCCTAAATCATGTGACCATTTAACACCTGCTTTAGCCATCATATCATCAATTTAATCACCTAACATAAGGATCAAAGCTTTATTACTTGGTGTTTTATTTTCATAATATGCTCCATAAAATCCATCAGTTTCAATTTCATAATATTCTTTTTTCATTTTTAATGCCTTTCCTTATTATATATTTTAGCACATTTAATTTGCTTTTTCAATCTTTAAGAAAAAAGAATTCTCATTTTTTTGAGAATTCTTTTAAATTGATTATATAAATTTGTTGGGGGTCAGGATATACCTTTAAAGAAGTTGGGGGTAAT
>OLXB01000139.1_pt1 | contig 51600 bp, 45 predicted proteins | sample 1673681 | NCBI WGS metagenome assembly OLXB01 (sample SAMEA103958121, study PRJEB25191) | human gut metagenome
GCTCAATGCAGTGGTACAGTTGATGGAAGCCGATCCTTCCCGTTTAAAACACCGCAATAGCTTCAATATTGCCGCTATGAGTTTCGAACCCGGGCAAATTGCTGCCGAGATCCGTAAACACTTACCTGATTTTAAGATGGATTATCAGATCGATCCGGTAAAACAAGCTATTGCCGATAGCTGGCCTAACAGTATGGACGATTCTTGTGCCCGGGAAGAATGGGGCTGGAAGCCGGAATACAACCTTCAGAATATGACGGTCGATATGCTGGTTAAAGTGAAAGAAAAATTCGATAAGGGATTGATTAAATAAGGGATTTATAAAAACGACGAGCGGCCTCTTTCCGGGGCCGCTTTTTTGTTTCGTTAGCTCCGATAAAACAAAATAACGGCCTTGGCCGGGAGGAAAATTATAATTCATTGCCCGGATTTTTGTATAATCAATCGAAAAAAACACTAAATTAGGGCACTAAAATAAGAGGTATGGGCAAAAATAAAAAACTGACTAATCAAAAGATTAATCAGTCATTTTTCTTAACTTTAAAACGATTGTGTCGCTCATCTATTTTCTTTTTTATCGCATTTAAGAAATATGTAATTGAAGTAACAAATGTATAAGATAATAGTGCCAAAATAATAGTTAATAATAAAGGATTGGCTACGACAAATGTATTTCCATCTTCACCCATTTCTACACTATATAATTTAACAAGGTTAAAAATACTTCTAAAATTAAGTCCTAAAATTGTTAAATCATACATTGAAGCAAGAGTTACAAAGAAACTTGCGGTAATGCAGAAAATAAAGAGAATAAATTTTCTTAAATTAAATGGTTGACAAGCAATATAAAGCATCATAAATCCAGTATACGTTGCACAAAGCACTACAACGGTTCTAAGTTGGTCACCATTAAGTCTAAGTGGTTTGGCCACTAAATAGGCAAGGATTACTTCAATTACTACTGCCAAAGCACCAGGTAAAGCTTTTCGCATTGCATTTACAAGGAAATTACCACTAATAGGATTGTTATTTGGTTGTAAAGCTAGGAAGAATGATGGTATACCAATACCAAAGAACTCTAGCATGAATAAATCCATTTTATTTTCAATCGGGAATCCTGCACTTCCTTCAGGATGAAATACTCCAATAAATCCGCTAATTGTTAATGCTGCAAGAATAATAATAAATAAAGTTTTCACAAAAAACAAAATTGAAGTTTGTTGAATATTATTAATAACTCTTCTTCCCTCACCAACAACTGCTGGCATAGATGCAAAGTTTGAATCAAGTAAAACAAGTTTCGCTACACTTCTAACCGCATCACTACCAGATGCCATTGCAATACTGCAGTCTGCTTCTTTTAATGCTAAAATATCATTAACACCATCGCCTGTCATCGCAACAGTGTGTTTAGCATCCTTTAAAGCTTTTACAATTATTTGTTTTTGGTTAGGTTTAACCCGTCCAAATACGGTATACTGCGTTGCGGCTTGATATACTTCATCGTCACTTAATCCATCTAAACTAATATATTCATCCGCATTCTTAATGCCTACGCGGCGAGATACTTCTGATACGGTAACTGGATTATCACCAGAAATGACTTTAACTTCAACACCACTTTCTCTAAAATATTTAATGGTATCAAATGCCTCTTTCCTAATTTGGTCCTCAATTAAAATTAAGGATATCAATTTTGGAACCTTTTGAATTTTTCCATCCTTTAGTGGCAATTGACTATATGCAAGAACTACCACACGTAGACCTTGATTAGCATATTCATTAATTTCTGATGCATATTTATCAAAGTTATTTTTAAGAACAAACTCAGGAGCTCCAATAATGTAGGTGCCATTATCAAATGTAACTGCACTAAATTTACGTTCAGATGAGAATGGAGTAATTTCAACTGGTTTCAAGACTTCACTAAAACCAAAATAATTCTCTAGAGCCTTTGAAGTTGAGTTAGATTCTTGAAGGGCAGTATTAATAGAAGAAATTATATCCTTAACACTATACTCTAAATTTCGTTGTTTTTCAATATATCTAACTACACTCATTGTGCCATCAGTTATAGTTCCTGTTTTATCAAGACATAACACGTCAACTCGTGCAAGCATTTCAATACAGTAAATATCTTGAACTAATGTATTATGTTTAGCAAGTCTCATTACGCTAACCGCTAAAGCAATAGATGTCATTAAGTATAATCCTTGAGGGATCATACCGATTAACGCTGTTGTCGTTGTCGTTATGGCATCTTTAAATTGGTTGTGAAAATTAGGATCTTTGAAATCAATATGGTAATTAAAATATCTTAAAAATAGTAATACGCCAAAGAAAACTAATAATACAGCTACTACTTGAAGCAAACGATTAAGTGAGCCTAAAATTCCTGATTTTGGCTGTTTATACTTTTTAGCTTGAGCCGCAAGTTTTGATATCTCAGTATCATTTCCCACTCTTTCTACTTGAGCATAACAATTACCTGATACTACAAAACTACCAGAAAAAAGGGTAGAACCAACGTTTTTTCTAATTGGTACAGATTCACCAGTTAATTGTGATTCATTTACTTCGACTTCGCCATCGACTAGGATAGCATCGGTTGTGATTTCTTTACCAGGAGTAAGATACATAATATCATCTAAAACGATATCTTCAACTTTTACTTTAACTTTGGTCGATTCGCGAACAACCGTAACTTCTGGAGCCGACAAGAGTGATAATTTATCAATTGTCATTTTAGATCTAATTTCTTGAATTGTACCAATTAAAGTATTTATAAAAACTAGCACTAAAAATGTATATTCTGATGGTTTAGTGCCAACTATCGCTAATAGCACCGCAATAAACATATAAATCATATTAAAGAAAGTAAAAACATTTTTTAATACAATTCCAAAATAACCTTTTTTGTTTATATCTTTTACAATATTATTAAGACCGTGTTCATGACGTTCTTTAATTTGTTCTTCACTAAGTCCAACATCATAGCGTGGTGTATATCTAACAATTTCTATATTTTCTTTCGTCTTTTTCATGAATGACACCATCCCTTCAATATATAATTATACCATATTTATGCATTTTTGTAAAACAAAACAAGTAATATTTTTTGTAATTTATTTCAAAATATGCTAAAATCTATTTATATAAATTTAATGATCATATACTAATATTAATTAGACTTATAGAAAGGAAAATAAAATGAAAAACATAATCATAGGTGTAACCCCTCGTATTAATCATAGTGATAATAATACTTTTGTCCGCGTACATCGTAATTACATTGACCGCTTAACAAAAATTGGTCTTATCCCTATTATCATCACTCCAGGGTCAAATTACAAAAAAATTCTTGAGTTTTGTGATGGCTTTTTAGTTATTGGCGGTGATGACTATAACCCAGTCATGTATGGCGATACTAATGATTTAGGTCTATCTAAAGAAATTAATGATGAAATGGATAAACTTGACCAAGACATTATTTTATATGCTGTGGAAAAAGAAAAACCTGTTCTAGGCATTTGTCGAGGTCACCAAGGTTTTTCAGCAGTATTTGGAAAAGCGTTATATCAAGATATTGAAAGTGCAGGCCTTAATCACCCCGTAACTGATAAACTTCATGAAGTAACTAAAGTTACAAATATTGGTGTTGCGAAACTTTTACCTGATAAATTTACAACAAATACTTTTCACCATCAAGCAACTAAAGATTTACCAAAGGGATTTGCCGTATTATTTAAAAATCATGATGTAGTTGAAGCAATCGAACATACTACCCTTCCTCTTCTTGGTATTCAGTGGCACCCTGAAAGAATGGAAACAAAAGAATCTGACATAATTTTTAATTATTTTAAGGACATGTTTAAATAATGAATGAAATAGTAAATAAATCAACAATATATAATGGTAAAATCATTACAGTTGAGAAAAAACAACTTAAGCTTCCAAATGGTGTCATCGTCGACCGTGAATTTGTTGATCATAAACCCGCTGCCACAATGCTTGCCATTATTGATAATGCAGTTGTACTTGTTTCTCAGTACCGCATTGGCAGTAATTCCCAACTACTTGAGCTTCCTGCAGGTTTAATGGAAAATGGTGAAAATCCTCTAGCATGTGCTAAGCGCGAGCTCCAAGAAGAAATCGGCTATAAAGCAAATAGCATTGAATTGCTAGGCAAATATTACCTATCGCCTGGTTTTTGTAATGAATTAATTTACCTTTTCTTGTGTACCGATTTAACTCCTTCTAAACTACCACAAGATGATGATGAGTTCTTATCAATACATTTTTTACCAATAAATGAAATTGAAAACTTTTTGAATAGTAACAAGTGTAACGATATTAAAACCGCCCTTGGTCTAAGTCTATTATTAAACAAAATAACATCCAGAAGATAACTTCTGGATGCTTTTTTATTATGCTTGTTTTGGTTTATATTCTTCAATAATTTTCTTAACTAGGTTTTCAGGAACGTCTGCGTATCTGATGAATTTACGTGTAAAGTGACCACTACCTTGAGTCATAGCCTTAAGGTCGATTGCATAACTTGTAATTTCAGCTTCTGGAATTTCAGCAGTAATTGCAGTTTTTCCACGGCCAACAGGATTCATACCCATAACGTTACCACGACGTTGAGGAATATCACCCATAATATCACCAACATACTCATCTTTAACTGTTACAACAACTTCCATAATTGGTTCAAGAATTGTAGGTTTAATAACCTTACATGCTTCTTTAAATGCTAAACTTGCAGCGATTTTAAATGAAATTTCATTTGAATCAACTGGGTGATAAGAACCAAAGTATAGAACAGCACGAACACCGATAACAGGGAAACCAGCAAGTGGTCCATGTTCTAAGGTTTCAATTAAACCTTTTTCAACTGCTGGGAAGTAGTTTTTAGGAACTGCACCACCAACAACTTCAGATGCGAATTCAAAATCTTTACCTTCAAGCGGTTCAAAACGAATCCAAACATCACCATATTGTCCAGCACCACCAGATTGTTTCTTGTGTTTACCTTGGGCTTCACCAACTTTACGGATTGTTTCACGATAAACAATCTTAGGTTCAGTTGTAGTAACTTCCACTTTAAACATATTTTTCATTTTTTCTAAAATATAGCCAATATGAGTCATACCTTGACCGCCAATTAATAATTGAGCAGTTTCAGGGTTACGTCTAATTTCAAATGAAGGGTCTTCAGCATTAAGTTTTTGTAATGATGATGACATCTTATCTTCATCTTGTTTAGTCTTAGCTTGAATAGCAACGTAGATAACTGGTGTAGGAACTGGAGCTGGTTCATAACAGATTACATCTTTTTTATCACAAATTGTAGCACCTGTAAATAAATCGGTCATCTTTGTAACAACTGCGATATCACCAGCATGGAATGTAGGAACTAAAATTTGGTTCTTACCCATTAAAGTCATAAATTGACCAGCTTTAACTACTGCATCGTTATTCGCAACAACTAAGTCAACAAGTCCGTTTGTTGTACCTGAATTAATCTTAATATAATTTAAAGTACCTAAGAATTGGTCAACAACAGTTTTGAAAACATATGCTGAGAAAGCTTCACTATCTGTACCTTCACGTTTTTTACCATCTTTACCAACTTTAGCACCTTTATCAACAGGACTAGGTAAATATGTACAAATCATGTCTAATAATGTTGCAACACCATCTTCTTCAGTTGCACTACCAACTAAAATTGGAAACATATCACAGCCAGCAACTGCAGCTTTTAAGCCTTTTGCTGCTTCTTCTTCAGTGAAAGGTTCTTCCATAAAGAATTTTTCCATTAATTCTTCATCAGTTTCTGCAATTTTTTCATTAATAGCATAATGTAATTCATCACATTTATCTACGTATTCAGCAGGAACATCACTTTCAACTCCGCCTTTATACGCTTTTTTAGTTAAAGCATTAAAGAAGCCTTGGAAGTTATTTTCAGTACCCATTGGATAGCATACCGCAACAGCGTTATTACCGAAGCCTTCAACTACTTTATCCATAATTGCTGCGAACTTAACATTTTCTTTATTCATTTTATTAACAAAAATTAATGTAGGGATATTACGATCTCTAACTTCATCCCATACTCTTTCTGTACCTACTTCAATTCCTTTTTGCGCATCAATTATAACAATTGCACCATCAACAACTGATAGGTCTTGTTCAATTTCACCTACAAATTCTTCTGATCCTGGTGTGTCTAAAAAGTTAATTTTGTAGCCATTCCATTCAACTGGAATTAATGAAGTTGAAAGTGAGGTTTGACGATTTTGTTCTTCAGGTAGATAATCTGATACTGTAGTCTTTCTTTCTACTTCACCTTTTTTAGAAATTGCTTTACTTAAAAATAATACAGATTCAGCAAGACTTGTCTTACCACTTCCTAAATGTCCTAATAAAGCAACATTTCTAATTTGTTTTGCACTATATTCTTTCATTTTTTCCTCCTAATGGCCTCTTTCTGATCTTTTTTATCTTACTATGTTTGCTCAGACGTACGTGCCTAGTTTTTACCATATGTATTATATCATATTTCTCTAAATCTTTCTTGTAAAATACTATTTTTTTTGAAAACGTTTTTCTTTTCAAAAAAGAAAAAAAGAGCACTGCTCCTCTTTCCTTATAATTTATAAAAACTATCGATATTTAACACAAATATTGTAGCTCCACCAACTTGAACCTCAAAAGGTAAAGTTGAAAACATTCCAAATTCATCTGGTTGGATAGCAGGTACCTTTTGTTTTCTTGATTTTGCAAATTCACTTACTATTTCAAGGGCACGATCAACACGGTCATCTTCAGTACCAACCAATAAAGTAGTACTACCATTTCTAAGTAATCCGCCAGTTGTTGATAACTTCGTAACAAAATACTTTTCATTTAATAGCACTTTTGATACAGAATTAGCATCTTCATTTGCGATAATTATTAACATTAATTTCATTAGCTAAATCCTCCATTACTAGTATTGTACCATAAAATGTAAATTTTGTAAAATATTTAACGATTTATAATTACTTGTAAATATAACTTTTAAACAAAGGTTCAAATTTAGTACTTTTACTTTTTTATTTTTTTATTACCATTATTTTTAATTTGTGTATACTATTTTTTTGTACAGTGAAAATGTTTACATTAGCAATTCAGTTTATTTGTATTTTTCATAATTTTTTGGTATAATAAGAGATTAGGAGAGTGAAAAAATGTATAAGAGAGTTAAATTAATTTTTAAAATACATAAGTATATTTTATTACTTATGATTATCATTGCTTGTGGATATTTAACGGGTTGTAAAAAAGACGAATATCTTACCAATACAATTGCCCTCGGGCATAAAGACCATACCTATTATCTGATTTCTGCGAATAATAAAACCTATAGTCTTGCTAAATACGATGATGTAAAACCTGTTTTTGGTGACTATCTTATGGTTCAAAAATCTGGTAAATGGGGATTCATTGATAAAACTGGTAAAGAAATTACCAAATTCAAATATGATACGATCAACCCGATGTCAGAAAATAAAGCAGTCGTAACAAAAGATGGTAAAACTTTGATTATTGATTCTAACAATCAAGTGATTTATACATTTGAAGGTAATACAACAAGTTATTCAAGTTTTAAAGAAAATATGCTAGTAATCGAAAAAGATGGATTATTTGGCTATCTTAAATTTGAGAATGATACATTCACCATAGCGGTTGAACCTACATATAATTTTGCAGGAAACTTTAGTGAAGGATATGCAGTCGTAGGAATGTATAACGAAGGCAAAAATTTAAGATATTCTTACATTAATAATGATGGCAAATTAATGACTTCTTCTTATAATTTTGTTGAAGCATACGATGTTCACAATTCATATGCAAGAGTTGGTTTAAATGATAATACTTCGGTGCGTAATAAAATTAGTTATCAATATTTAAAATTTAATAATGGTCCTATAACATATCTCGCCAATACAAAAGGCAAGCTTTTACAAGCTAATTACGCTACAGACTTTATGAACGGACTTGCCTTTACAGCCGATTATGTCACTTATGAAGCTGACACATCACAAAAATATAAATGGTTTACTTTCACAAACACATCAGGACAACAAAACTATGATGAATTAATTGAAGGATATGCGAAAAAAATGCCTCGTACCTTCCTGCCTCAAAGTCCAGTTTATATTAACAATTGTTTAATAATTCAAAATGGTAATCGTAATCGTGGCACCTGGGAAATTTTATATGATTCTGAACGTTATTATGCTGAAAAGGAAAGCACGTATCATGAATTTAGACAAGTAGAATGGAACATTGATGAAAACAATGAAATAATTAAAGAAACATTAACTAATTCAAATTTTTCTCACAACCTAGTTTTACAATATTTAGCCACACCAATTGAACTTGGATTATTCAAATTAGACAGTAACCTTAACTCTTATATTGCTAAATCAAAAATATCTGGAAATAAGTGCGGTATTATCACCATTGCTTATACTCCTTTTGAACAAACTGATGAATATTGCTTAGATGATTTTCGTATCACAGCTACTTACGTGATACCTGCTATTTATGATGAAATTATCTACTAGGAGAACTTATGATTGAAATTAAAAATTTAAATAAATATTATAAATCTGGGCAAGGTATTTATCATGCCCTACGTGATATCAACCTAACCTTACCTGATAAAGGTCTTGTCTTTATTATTGGTAAAAGTGGTAGTGGTAAAAGTACTCTCCTAAACGTTATTGGGGGACTAGACAGCTACGATAGTGGTGAATTAATTATCGAAAATATTAATACCAAAGATTTCAAAGCAAAAAACTATAATACTTATCGTAACACTTATATTGGATTCATCTTTCAAGAATTCAATGTTATTAAAAATCTAACTGTTTATGAAAACATTGCTTTGTCTCTTGAATTACATCATAAAAGTCCTAAAACCCATCATGATGAAATTATGAATATAATTGAACAAGTAGGCTTAAAAGGAAAAGAAAAACGCCAAATGAATCAAATATCAGGCGGTGAAAGACAAAGGGTTGCGATTGCACGTGCTCTTGTTAAAAATCCTAAAGTTATTATTGCGGATGAACCAACTGGAAACCTTGACAGTAAAAACCGCGATATCGTAATGAATATTCTTGCTAAACTTGCCAAGGAACGTTTAGTACTAATTGTTACTCATGATAAGGAAATCGCCGAAACTTATGGTGATAGACTTGTTACGATTAAGGATGGAACGGTTGTTGATGATGTAACTATTAATGAACAAAACTTAGAATACCGAAATGACAATTATCAAACTGAACAAGTTTCTCCAAGCATTCAAACCAGTTTTAATTTAGCTCTCAAAGCTTTTGTCAAAAATAAACTACGTTTTATTTTAATAATCCTTTTATTCGCATTTAGTTTGATATTTGCTGGAAGCACCGTTAATCTTTATCTAACTAATTCTTCTTTAGAATACGCTAGATATCAACTAGAATATAATAATAATGTTGTAACTATCAATCAAAAGTATACCAATTATGGTTATACAACCTCAACTGGTTTCTATAACTTTGAGGGCGATGAAATCTATCAAAAATACGCTGACAATGATAAAATGACAATGTATAAAAGTATGCTTATTGATATTTCTATTAATAAAGACAATTACTTCCCAATTTGGAGTTATGCGACTTCTATTGAAAGAATGATTCCTTTAAGCACTGCTGATCTTAATGATCTTGATAAACTATTAACTTTTGAACAAGAAACTGCCTTATGGAATAGACTTGGTCTTAATGCTACAATATACAATAATTTCGCCGTATATATTACAGATTATACCGCAAGATGTCTACTTACTTATAATTACTTTAATGATCAAAACTTACAAGAGTATACCGATTTAATTGGTAAACCACTTGAAAATGACAATTTTAATAACCCTCTATACATTAAAAATATTATTAAAACTAATTTTGAAGAAATTTTGAGTACTGATATGGAAAACACTAAAAATAAAGTTGCTTTTTTAGACAACATTCCATATTATAATTCTTTATTTGTTTCTCGCAATAACTATGATAATATTGTAACTTTAAATCTAAAATATGCAAGAGATGATATAATTTATAACGTTTTTGATACTACTGGAACTTATGAAAATGTAAAATACACTTCATTTGATCCTAATACAATGCAAATTGATACCGTTAAAGATAGTAATAATCAACCTATTATCGGTGTTGATGGCACTTACAAACTATGGGGAGCTGCCCCCAATGTACCAAAGCCCCAACACGCAATGCAGATGGCCGTGTCTCGTGGTTTCCTTGAGAAAGTCTTAAAAATTAGTTTTGACAATATTTCTCTCAAAGAAAATGGAGATGAAGGCAACTATATCTTATACAACGAATATGATGAAGCCGTAACTTTTTATGTATGTGGCTATTCAAGAATTCCTTCGCCAATGAATTTCCTTGTTACAGGCATCGTTGATGATGATGATTGCGTTTTGTATATGCCTGAACTTAATACCGAACAAATTGAAAATAACTTATACATTAAATACTTGTTAAACAGTTTCTCGACTGGTGATGCTCTTGGTGGCTACCCAATCTTTGTAATTAATGACGATGCGAATGTTAATGCCGAAATATATCAAGATATGATCAAAAATGATATGATTATTAACAATTCTTCTTTCAAAAAATTATTGATAGTTAATGAATTCATTGATAATAATATTATTCTTTTCCTAGGCCTATTTTTTGTGTTCTGTTTATTCAGCATTCTTCTTATCTTCAATTTCATTATCATTAATATTAAAAACAGCACTAAAGACATTGGAATTTATATGTCACTAGGTATGAATGGTTGGAAAATATCCTTAATTTACCTATTCCAAGTTCTCATAATTAGTACTATTACCTCAATAATTTCACTTGTCGGTACCGCAGTATTTTTAAAGATACTAGATAGCTCATTCAGCTCACAAGCTCTAATTGACTTCACTGTTATTAAGTTTACTGGATATGGCGTCCTTGTAATAATTGCTCTAGCATTCTTAACCCCAATTATCGCCGTTATCTTCCCTCTTTTACAATTAAGTAGTAAGAAACCAATCGATATAATTAAAGTATCATAGGAGGCATGAAATGATAAAATTAATTAATGTTAATAAATACTATCAATCTGGTAATGAAAAAATTCATGCTGTCCGTGATTTTTCCGTAACCTTCCCTGAAAAAGGTTTAGTCTTTATTCTAGGTCCATCAGGTTCTGGCAAAAGTACACTTCTTAACCTTTTAGGCGGACTAGATAAACCTGATGAAGGTGAAATTTGGGTAGAAAACTATAATTTAGCTCTTCTATCTAAAAAAGAAAAAAATGATTACTTAAATAGCTATTTAGGTTTCGTTTTCCAAGAATATAATATTTTAAAAGATTTAACTTTAAAAGAAAACATTAGCTTACCACTTGAAATTCAAAACATAAAAGCGAAGAAACGCAAAGAACTTTTAAATAAAGTAATTGAAGATGTCGAATTAACTGGACTTGAAAACCGAAAAGTTAGCCAATTATCAGGCGGACAAAAACAAAGAATTGCGATAGCACGAGCGGTTGTCAAAAATCCAAACTTAATTATTGCGGACGAACCAACCGGAAACCTTGATAGTGAAACTTCAACTACAATTTTTGAACTATTCAAAAAGCTTGCAAAAGAACGTTTAATTATTATTGTTACCCATGATGAAGAATCTGCACTATTGTATAATGATATGTTGATTAGAATTTCACCTGATGGTAATACCAGTTGTGAAAGTCAAACTATGAAAACTACTGAAAATGTGGAGGTGATAAAATGAGTAATGACCTTCAAAAACAAAACGAGATAAAATTTAAAGCCGCTCATATTCCACTTCGTGTTTGCTTAAAACTTGCTCTTAAAAATATTTGGAAAAAGAAATTTAGATTTTTAATTATTATAATCATTTGTTGTGTTAGTTTAGCCTTTTTATCGTTTACCATTGAATTACATGGTGATAAACTTCGTCAAAACACTTACACAATGATTGAAAATGGATACAACTATACTAACATTAAAAAAGCTAATCCTATTGATTCAAAAACAAATAAAAGTTTCTACGATAAATATAATTCAACTGAACTTGATTTAAACTCTTATACAAAAATCAAAAAAGAATTACCAGAATTAATAATTCACAAATATGAAGATATTGATTTCCATTATGCAAAAAGTGATGATGATATTAGTACTGAATTTTTTACTGGTCATGTTGATACTCTAATTGAATATGATAAAACCAATAAATACACATTACTAGCTGGTAGACTTCCCCGTGATGATTCTAAGGAAATCTTAATCACCGATTATCTTGTTGCGGCATTTAATTACTTTAATACTTTTATTGAAAATGGTACAATTTACGACTATTTAGGTAAATATATTAATTTAAATGTTGAAAGTGGTTACCAAATTGTTGGTATTATAAAAACTAACTTCAGTAACTGGTACTCATATACTGGTTTTCAAAATGTTGATATTGATTATACTGACAAAAGAAACTATGCATTCTATAATGACTTAAAAATGATGAATGCAATTATCATTACTGCTCCTTATTTTGAAATTGAAAAAATTGATGTCTCTGGCAATATCACTTTTACAGGTGATTCTACAAATAGGTCGACTTGGCTTATTACTGCTTCTTCTGATAAACTTCAAAAGAATTATCGTCCAACTCAATTAACGTTTAGACAGGATGGTTTATCTATATATTACCGTACATCTCATCGATGGGATTACACACCATATGGCACCGTTCCAACAAACGATGATGAAATAGCAATTCCTATTTCTTGGGCTAATGATATTTATGATTTTAATCCTTCAACCAGTGGATATTTAGATTGGCAAAGCAAAGTTCTAAACACTAGTATCACTATTACCATTACACCATCTCATAATAATAGTAGTTTTAGTAAAACCTTTAAAGTGGTTGGTATCGTGAGTTCAACTGATAAAATCTTAGTTTCCGAAAATATTTATAATATTCTTGGAACATACACACAAGAAAATGAAAAAATAATGACTGAACTTCCTAAAGATGGAAGTAAAGCCTATAGTTTATTTAAAAAAGCCTATAGACACGGCTATGTAATTAATGTTTGGGAATATCGTACCGATATTGATTCATATACAGTTGACCCGTTTATTAACATTATTTCTAAAGCTGGTCTTGTTGTTTTCGTTGCTTTTACAATTGGTATTATGTGGACAGTAATTACAATTGAAATTGTTGACTCTAAAAAGGAAATTGGTATACTTCGTTCCATCGGTTTAAGTGGTATTAAAGTTTCAATTATCTTTATCATTCAAGCCTTATTTGTTACTTTAATTGCTTATGGAATTTCTATATTCCTCGCTAATTATGTAATTAGTTTCTATAATAGTGGTATTACTGATGAACTCAATCTAATTCCACTTTATATGTATACTCTTACATATCGTACTCCACTATTCCTTATTGGTTTTGTTATAATAATTACCTTTGTTTCAACTTGTATACCATTATACAAGATTATGTCTCAAAAAATTATTGATGTCATCAATGAACGAGAATAAAAAATTGGATAACTATTGCCTATTAATTTGGCTTAGTTATCCTTTTTACATAGTTAAAAAGTGATAGTTTTTATTCTTCTACTATCACTATTTTTTCAAAATCCAAATTCCTGGTATATTTGTATTTAATGATTCAATTTTATCGTCTTTAAGCTCCCCATCATCAAAAATAATGTGCGTGCCAGGACAAAAATAAATACATGTATCTTCATAATTATTCTTAATTATTAACTGATACTCTCCCCTATTATATCGTAATTCGTAATAATTATCCTTTTTAGTTATACTATCTAATGATGATAATATTTTCATTTTTTTGATTAAAATTAAATTTTTGACATAATCTTTTAAATCATATTTTGTGCCTAAATTTTCCCACGGAAAGTGATTAATATCATCAAGCATATTGTATGAATTATCCACACCTTTTTTAGTACGCATAAGTTCTTCACCGGCATGAATAAATGAAATACCTCTACTTATAATAACTAGTCCTAGACCTAGTTTACATGCGTGTTTAGCTTTTGCATCATCACCAGTTCGATAAACTACTTTATCATATAAAGTGCAGTTATCATGACATTCCAAATAGTTTATACTTTGATGATAAGATAAGAACGGCATTGTAAGTTTAGATCCATCAATTAACATATCTCTTAATTGAACTGCTTCTAAGTTATCACCCAAAATAAAGCCTTTATTCCCACTAAAACTACCGCCTATGATATTTCTAAAATAATCATTAAAAAACGCAACCAAAGGTAATTTGTTAGCACTTCCAAGGTTAGCATTTAAATGCATTGGTAAAGTTGTATTCATATACCACCCCTCACCATATACCATCGAAAGTTTATTTTCTTTTTTAAGTTTTTCGACTACTAGAGAAATAGTTTCATTATCAATTAAGCCCATTAAATCAAATCTAAAACCATCAACTTTGTAAAATTTTTGATAAAATGAAATGACATCTAAAATATATTTTCTTATCATTCTAGCTTCCGTTCTTAAATCATTACCACAATAGGAACTATTCATCAAAAATCCACGTTCATCTGTACGATAAACATAACCAGGCACTAGGAGTCCTAACGAAAATGTTTCATAGTTATAAACATGATTGAAGACAACATCCATATTAATGCCTAGTCCAAATTGGTGAGCTTTATCAATTAATTCTTTTAACTCATTAATTCTCGCATACGCATCATTTGGCGAACTAGCATACCAGCCAGATGGCACCATATATTGAATTGGGTTATAGCCCCAATTATAAGAAAAATTATCGTCTTTTGTTGATTTTTTATTTTCATCAACCCCACCAAACGCAAATGTAGGCATAAATTGAAGATGCGTAACACCTAGATTCTTTAAATATCGTAAATTATCAATATTTTTTAAATAAAGGCTGTCTTGGTCATTAACCATTGATACCATATCTCTTATGTTCATTTCATATACGATTGGATCTTGTTCTAACTCTAGTAAAAAATCATTTTCCATTTGGTAGGTACGTTCCAAATTAACAACATAGTTGTATTGATTATTCGCATTTCCGCTTACCGCATACGGATCCAAAATTTTAATTTCATCATCGTCAACCCTAATTATATAATAGTATTTCGCACCATCTAGGTCACCGTCTATTTTGGTACTCCAAACTCCTTTATCGCGATATGTTAAAGGATATTTCGTATCATTCAAACATAAAGTTATTTCCTTACATACTGGACTCCAGATTTTAAACTCTGTAAAATCATCGTGATAGGTAACACCGAGCGAACCATCATAATAAAATTCATCTTCAAATCTTTTAGTTCTAGTGACTTTACCAACTTTTAGATGATAATTCAAATTACCCACCATAACAAAGTAGTCACGTTGAAATGAAATCTCTTCCGTATTTTCTAAAAATAAATGTAATTCATTAGCATAAGTTTCTGAAGATTTTATTTCTAATTTTTGGCTTGTGTAATCATCTTTTAGGATAATCTCATTTAAGTTAACTGAGTTTGGCACAATTAATTTAATAAGATTATAATCTTCTAAATACGCACCAAATACTTTACTCATTAATTGATTCCTCGATTTCTTCTTTTTCATCATTCATTACTTCACGATGACTATTTTCAATGATAACATAGGTTGCTATAACAACTACAAATGTAATAAATATTCCGGCAAGAACCCCCATGTGTGTTGGTTGTTTTTTAACCCATTTACCTGTTACAAATATATAAGTAAAAGTTTTGATATCATCACTCGCATCACCTAAAATCATTTCGTAACTATAATCAAATTTAATCTTAATGTTACCTAATTGACTGTTATCCACTTCTATTTCTAAAACATTTAAATACTTATCACCAATAGTTTTTTTAGAAGTAAAAGTACCAGAAGTATTTTGACGATCACTAGCATAAGGAATCTGTTCTTTATTGTTTTGAAGTTTTAATAAAACTTTTAAATACTTTACTTCAGCATTAGTTTTCCAAGTAACTATACATTTTGATTTTTTATCACTAGTAAGTACTGGAATAGTCGTGAAACTTATATCTTCAAATTCGTCAACTACCTGAATATTTTGAGCATTAGTCCTTAAACCAAAACTAAAACAAATAAATAACACTCCCACAATAATTAAGGCAAAACGTAACTTTCTCTTCATTATTCATCACGCTCCTTAAATTTGCTAAGTTCTTGATTTAATTTATCCGTTTCACGTTTATTTTTTATTAAAAGAATAAATGAAATAAACCCATATCCAATTAAAACCATCACAAATGTAAGTATTACAAATGGAATATCATTTTTATTAAATATTTTAAAGATGTATCCTAAAATATATAAGAAAAAGATAAACGTAAAATATACTAACGTAACTTGCGTAAGTATTGATATTTTATTAAGTTTAAACACAAAATAAAAGATTACTGATTCAATAATTGAAACTAAAATAATTAAGCCCCATGGTATCAAATTATTTAATTCAACACCACCAATCATTGAACTAAGACCAATGAACGCCACCACAAGCATTGTAAAAACAGTTGTGAAATGGACAAGTAATTTTATTAATATATTTCTAATTTTTAAGATTTTTTTATTCTTCATACCCATTTCACCTCCTATTCTTTTAATTTTTGCTTAAATTTTTGGGCATATACTCTCGTAATTATCATTTTTTCGCCATTATTTAAAACCGCTAAAATACGACCATTAACAAGAGTTGTAACCTTTTTTATTTGTTTGATATTTAGAACAATAGTACGAGCTGTTTGAATGAAATAAGTTTGAGAAAGTAATTCCGTGAGTTCTTGAAGTTTGTAATTTACCTCATAGATTTCTTTTTCACAATAAGCAAAAACTCGATTATCAACTGCTTCAAAATAAAATATTTGATCTAGCGTTAAAACATAGTTTTCACCATTTAATTTTCCCAGGATATTAAGAGTCGATGTTTCTAATAATTTAACCACCCGGTGAACCTCATCATCAATAATAGGGGTACTAATTAAAACCTCTATTTCTGAAAGTTCTTTATTTTCTTCGACTTTTATTTTCAATCAAATCACCTCACTTTCCGTTAAACCGATTACGATATGAGCATGATGCACAAAGTGGAAAATATGCTTTTCCTGCTTGCAATGCTTTCATTGTTTCTTGATAAATCTCACCATCAAGGATTTCCTTTAGTGATTGAGATTTTAAATTACCAATTTTAGTTTTACTTTGATAGTCTAAACAACATAAAACTACATCACCATTAACATGAACTCCTAGATGTGTTTTTCCACCTAAACATTTTACGACATTAGAGTTACAGGCATCAAGTTCATTAGGCCATGTAAATTCATCTTCGGTACTTACTCTCACGTTTTGATATTTGTCAATTTGTACAATCTTATCTAGATAGTCCATTATTAGTTTGTTTAATTTTTGAACATTTATGTTATTTTTGTCATTCCACAGTCTTAGATCTATTCCTAAGTTTCCATTTTCAAGTTTATCATGAACCTGTTCAAGCATTTCTTTAAGATTATTAAAATATTTATCTAAATAATCAGTAGAAAAATTAATTAAAGATTGTAAAGAAATATTGAATTTACTAATATTAATATTTTGAAAATTATATTTAGAAATTAACGTTCCATTGGTTGTGACTCGCACCTTTAAATTATTTTTATTACAAAGTTCAACAATTTCCTCAAAATTAGGGTGCATAAGTGGTTCTCCTAAAATATGAAGATAGAAAGTGTCCGTATAGTTTTTAAGATCTAAAATATACTTTTGGACGTCTTTAACCCTTATAAATTCATGAGTATTTAAAGTACTAGATGGACAAAAATAACAATTTAAGTTGCAGCTATTAGTTATTTCTAAATAAATAAACTTAAATTTCGTCTTTGTTATCTTCGACATAGTAGTCTGTTCCTTCAATTTCATTAGGATTCTTAGGCTTAGTGCTATTATGATTTTTCTTATTAATAGCAATACATTCAAAAATAACTAGAATAATACCATAAATAATAATCAAACTTGAAAAAACTAGTGCTATTATTCTTCCAACACCATTAATTCCAAATGCAATAACAAGGCCACAAATAATATACTTATATAAATCTTTTTTAAATTGTTTCCATTTATCCGCGCTTGATAGTAGCTTTATAAGACATAGTACTAATAAAGTAACACCAACTACAATGCTTATTACCATCACGATAATTCCATTAGTCCAAGGGATAATCAAAAGTGCTCCCACTACAATTAGAGTTACTGATCTTACAATTAAATTTCTACGATTATCTTCAGTCAAGGCCTGAGCTAACTTTAAATATACAATTCCATAGCAAATAAGAATTATGCCAATTAGTACCATAAAAATATACCATAAGGCATCATATGCATAATAAGTTAATAACCACATAATTACTCCGATAATTATCGCAAAAGTTCCTGGCACCCTTGTTCTTAGTTTCACTATTATCACCTTCTTCTTATTGTGTATATTATACCACATCTTACATTTTTTTTAAATTAAAATACAAACAATGAAATGTTACATTAGTAAATTCGTAAAAAACGCTGTTAAATATAGCTCTAACAACGTTTTAATAGTTTAGACAAAATAATTTCTAATGATTTCTTGTATAAAAAATTAAATCTATCTCTTTTTTACCTAGGGCATTGTGAAATATTTTGCCAATATCATGACTATAGTGATCAATTGATGTTACTACAATAATAACATCTGGTGAAAGTTCTAAGGCAATAGGAACTGAAAATAAGGCATTCTCGACTGTTGATTTAGACTTATCTTCCATAATAATTTGATTACTTGAAATTCCATTATTTACTAAATAGTCTTGCATTGCTTTAGCTTCACTTATTTTAGCCTTTTTGTTAGCTACACCACCTGATACAATAATTTTGGTTGGTGAAAATATTTCATATCCTTTTAGAGTTAAATCTAAACGCTCTTTCATTTTTGAAGTAATAGAGGCATCATCATTTAGTCTATTACCTAAGACAATCATTACTTTAGTCATCCATAGCCTCAAATGCTTCTAACTTATTAGTTGGAATAGGTTTACTATCACCGTGTTTAACGAATGACATTGTGACAAAAGCACAAGCACTAAGAATTGCACAATAAGGGAATAAAGCAGCACGCATTCCGAAAATATCCATAAATACACCTGAAAGAAGTGGTGTTACGATTTGCGCTGCCATACTAGCAGTATAGTAGATACCAGTGTACTTACCTACGTTCGCACCTTTTGACATTTCAACAACCATTGGATAAGAGTTGACATTAATTGTTGCCCAACCAATTCCAGCAAGAGCCATTGAAATCCAGATTATCCATGCACATTTTTCATTAACAAAAATCGCACTAACAAAGGCCGCAAATAAGATTACTACACCTACTAATACAGTTTTTTTACGTCCAACTTTACTAGAGATTATACCAATAGGAATGTAACTAATGATTGCGGCGGCCTGAGCAACTAAAAGTGGAATAGTAAAACCTGTATCAAGGACATTTGTCGCATATACTGAGAATTTTGATGTAGCCGCATTGTAAGCCATATACCAAAATACTATTGATAATAAAATCAAAATAAATGATTTTTTAACATCTCTTGGCATTTTTTCATCGGCTATTTCATCAGTTTCACTAAATGTTTCAATACCATACTCTTCTTCTTGGTCTTTCATCTCAGCAACTAACTTTTTCTCATTTACTTTCCACATGAATAAACCAAGGAAGACAATCATTAATACGGCAAGTACAACAAAAGTTAAAGTATAACTTTGATAATCTTTCGCAAGAAAAGTCATAAAGCCTAAAGCTAAAATTCCACCGGCACTTCCCATTAAATTAATAATTGCATTAGCTTTACTTCTTAATGGCTTTGGCGTAACATCTGGCATTAAAGATACAGCTGGAGTTCTAAACACACTCATCGCAACCAGTGCTAAACATAACACTACTAAAAAGCCTATTAAAAAGCCTAAATTACTTTTTCTTACTTCAATAACTGCAGGAGTTCTAGCATCTACTGCTAATTCTTTTGTGTCATATAGCTTATTATCAAAACGATATAATTTGTCACCTTTTTTAAATTCATTCAATTCTTTAGTTACTAGTTTTGAGTCATCTTTTTTACCTTCTACTGCTTCATAATAAGCAATGCTAGGAAAATCTTTGTATTCATCAACTACTTCTACTGTTTCAACAGCAAGTATATTAGCTTCTTTTAATTTAGTTTTTTGCATATTATCAAATAATGAAACACAAACAATCAGTATTGCTGCAAGAATCGTACCAATAAAAATATATGGAGTACGTCTTCCGTATTTAGTTTTAGTTTTATCTGATAAAGCTCCAAAAACTGGTAGTAATACTACCGCAAAAATATTATCTAAAGCCATAACGAAACCAGACCAAGTTTGGTTAAGTCCAAAACTATCAATTAACATTTTCGCAATAATGTTATCATATACTTGCCAGAACATACAAATTAATAAAAATGCAAATCCAACAAATATTGTATTTTTGGTATTTAATTTCATAATTATACTTCTCCTTAATTAATATACCCATATATTATACCAAAATAAATTTATTTTGGCTTTTTATTTGCTAATTTTAGATTTTTTCGTATAATAATATCATGGTAGGTGATACATATGACTGATAACAAAGACATTAGACCCATGATAATTGCCCATCGTGGCGCTTCAAAACTTGCACGTGAAAATACATTAGAAGCATTAAAACTTGCATATCAGCTTAAGGCTGATGGAATTGAGTTTGATTTGAGAAAGACCAAAGATGAAATAATCGTGTTGAATCATGATCCAAGTATTGATGAATTTATGATTTGTGATTATACTTACAATGAATTAAAAGAAATTACCTTAAAAAAAGGCTATATAATTTCAAAATTTACTGATGTAGTTAATGAGTTAGCTGGAAAACTTTTCATGGATATTGAAATCAAAGAACCTGGATTTGAAAAAGAAGTCATTGAGCTAATGCTTATTCACACTACATATGAAAACTTTATGATTAGATCATTCAATAAAGAGATTATCATTAAAGTAAAAGAAATTGATGCAAAAATTAAAACAGCTTTAATACTTGGTGAAAGACATTTAAAATATGGCATTTTTTCTAGAATCTTTGATGTTTTTCCAAAAAAGCATATTAAAAAGACTAACTGTGATGTAATTTCACCTTATCATAAGTTGCTACTTTTTTCATATGTTAAGCGAATGCATAAACTTGGAATTCCTGTTAGTGTATGGACTGTAACTAATATGAAACAAATAAACAAACTTATGCATAAAGGTGTTGATTACCTTATAATTGATTTTCCAATTGAGGGAGCACTAGAACTTTTAGATAATAAAAAATAAAATAGCATTAGCACGATACCTGAACGTTTAATTTAGATCATACCACAATTAAAGATAATTCATATATTTGTATAATTATTTGCTATCAAATTATAGTATTATAATATGGACCTTATAAATTACAAAATATAGTACCCTACTTTTTTAAAAATACCATCAACATAAAAACTATAGTATATGATTAATTCAAATTTTTAAATTAATTATTATAAAAACGCAGACACGTTGTGTCTACGTTTTTTGCTTTTATAACTTTTAATTTTTCCACCTTGTTTTTTACATGCATAATTTTATTAAAATTAATTGTCTTTTTTTCCCCTGACTTTTTTACAGGCCTTTAGATTTAGCTTCTTTTAACTTAAATAATTTATGTTAGTTATAGTATTCTTATAATTTGCATTTTTATTAAATTTAGAAAATATTTATAGTATAAAGTCTTATATAATTACTCCCTATCCAATAAAATCATTGGTTCTTTATCTTTAAAGATAATTTCACCATTTATAGCATTAATATGATAAGTCCACTTTATATAAGAATCATTAAACTCAAAGTAATAGTATGGTTTTTTTACTTCAAAGTCAATTAATTCTTTTGAAGTAAATACTATTTTCTCTAAATTTATGATACCAGAATCCTGAAGGGCAATTTCCTTTGCTCTTTCAATATAAAGATAACATGTCTTGTAAATTATTTCTCCTGTTTTTGCATCAATTTTGTAACTATATTGATACTTTTTAGTATAAAACTCTAGAATCCAACATGGTCTTCCTTGATTACGACTTAATTCTTCTTTGGTGAAAACCACTTTTTCTTCACTATCATCAACGTTAATTTCTGCATGTTTTAAGGCAATTGTTTTCGCTTCCTCTAATGTAATAAACATCACAATTTTATTTTTTTCAACAATGTCTCCATTTAATGCATTTATAATATAAGTCCATTGTGTTTGCTTGTCATTAAATACAAGACGATAATGAGGATATTTATTGCCATTATCAATAAGTCTAGTTTCAGTAAATTCTACTCTCATCACGCATCCAGCATCTTTTAAGGCAATCTTTTTAGCTTGAAGCATACCGATATATTTGGAGTTGATAATTACAGAATCAACTTCTTTTTGTAAACTAACAAGTTCATCAAGAGGTAATGTAACAACTTCTTCCACAGTTAAATTACTATTTTTTGTAGCTTCTTCTACAAGCTTTGCTTTGCCTTGTGAAATACCATATTTTTTAACTAAAGTAGATGTCGCATTATTTTCCTCTGCCGATGCATAAACTATGGTATGAACTAATTTCGTTTCTGCTAATGCTTGATGAATATCATCGGATATAGATTTTTTCAACTTACTATTTTCATTTAACTTTTTATCAAAAGAAATCAACACCATATCGTTGTTTTCCATATATCCAATAGTTTTATATGTGGCAATAGTAAATGTCACTGCTGTTTTAAGGCTTTGTCCTTTAAATGAAACTTCCTCAAGTGCTTTTTTCGCATCATCATTCAAAAAGCGAACTGAACTGACATTACCTTTTTGTGTAATTTTATACTCTACACCAGGATTAATCTCCATTGTGACACTTCCTGATTCGCTATCGCAACTAGCAAGCAGAAACACCATACCAATACAAAATAACAACATAAAGTATGATGCAAATACTGATATCCATTTAGACTTAATCTTTTTTTGTCTTACACAAACTTTGGTGGTTGTACATACATTCATTTCGTCATTCATTTGACTAGTTGCCTTCAATAACTTTTCTTTTTTCATAGATAAATGCCCTCCTTCTCTATTTTTTTTATTTTTATCAACTATATTTGAAATATTGGGTTTAATTATTGTTTTAGATATAGATTATAATAACTATACTTCGTAAATCTATTAACACTAACCCTTTAACATTTTAGTATACTTTTAGCCGTATACTATGGCCAATCATTTCTTTAATGATTCTTTTAATGAATCAATAAATCTTCTTATATTTCATCCCAATACTAACTTTTTTACTTTCTAAACAACTATTTTTTACACTCAAAAAGCTCCCTTAACCTAAGAGAGCTTTTCAACTAACTATGTTTTTTCTTAAGAGTGTTCAAAAGCAGACTTAGGAAATATTTCTATTTTACGCTTAAATTTTATCATAATAAAAAAATAAATGCAACAATTATTCCTGATTTTTTAAGGTTGCGCAAGTCAATTCTTACTTGACTACTTAAATATTACTAACATTTATATTTACTGCTATTATGGATTCCTTAACTTGGTTAAATAAAAAAATTACCTACATAAAAGCATTCTAGTAAAGGATTTATAAATGTTATGAACCTACCCAAAAATATTGGACACATTTTTATAGAATTCTATAGGAAGTGATAGTTTATCAAATTAGTGGATTTTGAGTAAAAAAACAAATATAATTTACTCAAGAAAGGAATCACTATTATGAGAGAATCATATACTAAGGATTTTATCCAAACAATCATAGACTTATACAACTCAGGAAAATCAGTAACTGACCTATCAATAGAATATGGCATAAAAAAGGTAACAATTTATAGTTGGATTAATCAAAATAAACCAGCAGTGAAGGTAGATGATGAAGAAATATCAAAAAGTGATATTATAGCTTTGAAGAAAAGAATAATGGAACTTGAAGAGGAAAATGAAATATTAAAAAAAGCTACTACCATATTCGCGAAAAGAAAATGATAACTGATACTGATTTATTTATATTTATGGATGGCAATTAATATTTATTTGATATTACAAAAATGTGTGAGGTTTTTAACCTAACAAGATCAAACTTTTATAATTTTTAAAAATGTAGATTTTGTTCTTCTCGTGGTAATAAATATGTTAATACTAGGGTTATTAATTCTAAATCTAAACTTATGAATATTAAACATCGGCATATTGTTTTTACTATTCCTGATTCTTTACGTAATTTATTTCTTGTTGATAGAATTAGGATTAATTTACTTTTTGAAAGTGTTATTGAAACTTTTAACTGGATTTTTAATCCTGTTAGTTTTCATAACAAACAAAAGAAAAAGCAATTAAAACGAAGAAATAAACGCATTAAAAGAGTTAATAAAGATTCTTGTTTAGTTCAAGGTATCATTTGTGTTCTTCACACTTTAGGTAGAGATCTTAAATGGAATCCTCATATTCACGTTCTTATTACTGAAGGTGGTCTTAAAAATACTTCTATTTCTTTTAAAAAATATGATCATTTTAATTATGAAACTTTCCAAAAGATTTTATTAGATAAGCTCTACAATTTATTTGGTCCTTCTTTCTACTTTACTAAATGTAGGTTATATAAAGAATATAATAACGGATTCTATGTTTATGCTCATGATAGACAATTTTCTAACATTCAAAAAGGTACTGAATATGTTATGCGTTATTCTGGTAAACCTGCTATGGCTGAATCTAGAATACTAATGTTGATTATGATAATGATTTAATTACTTATTGGTATGATGATCATAAAACTCACAAGCGTGTTACTGTTACTGAATATGTTTTTGATCTTTTCGCTAAAATCGTCCGTCACATTCCTAATAAACATTTTAAAACTATTAGATATTATGGATTATACGCTGCTAAAAATCATCGTTATTCTTCCTATTATGAAAAGCTTCATAAACTAGAAAAAATTCACGCTTTAATGCATCGTAACACTTGGAGGCTTAATTTGATTGATCATTTTAATTATGATCCCATTTTGTGTGAATGTGGGCATCTAATGAAAAAAACTTATCGATTTACCCCTATTAGAGGAAAGGATGATGAATGGCATAAAACGTTCTTTGGTGAACCAGAACCATTTAAAAAAGCAAACTGGGAACACTTTACAGGATATTGTTAAGCAGCGTATTGATAATGAAACTAGAATGGTTATTGAATACTTTGAAGCCCATAATATACCTTATCATATGGTTAATGGCATCGCTATTAGAGATGATGATACTAAAGCTTCAAAAACAAAAGTTTGTTAATATGACTTGTAATAGATGTAACAAAACCGATGATATGCCTTATGATATTTATATGGAAATGCTTGATATCTAGGACTTATATGAGGAGTCAGAATATCTGAAAATAGAATGTATCTATTGTAATAAAGGAACTATGATTCCTACAAGTCACTTGAAGAAATAATATTACAACAATTAATTCACACTTTTTTAATAACAAAATCTGAAAAAATTTACTACGTGGTTCTGGTTTTAATCATGCAATATATTTTTAAAGTCCTCTATTAGGACTTTTTTTGTTGTCAACTACAAAAATGGAATTTCCTTATAAAAAATAAAACAGCTGACTAATGTCAACTGCTTTTTTTACTTAAGGTCTTTAAAATCAAATAACTCTCTAGGATCAAGTCCTAAAGCAATACATATCTTTTCAATATTTTTAAGAGTTATGTTCTTCTCGGCTCGTTCTATTTGACCAAGATATGTACGATGTACACCAATTGTCCAAGCAAATTCTTCTTGAGACATACGCTTTTCGTTTCTTATTTGTTTTAATTTTAGACCAAATAAAACGTTTAAAGAACGGTCATCGTCGTTGTATAGTTTATTTTGTTCAGCCATAGTATGCTCCTTTCTGAAGAATTACTACTTTAGTTTATATCATAATGTTATTTTAATCAACAGCCTACAAGTAGCAAAATTAAATTATGACAAATATTAAAGGAGAAAAAGAAAAAACTACCTTGTGAACTAACTGTTCACATTAAGGTAGTTTTATTTTGTCCTATTATTTTGAATTTTATACATTATTTTTCTTACTGTTTTTCGGCTTAAATGTTTTGTGAAAAAAACACTAATTTTATTTTTAAAACATGGAATTCCCACGACTTTTTTCTTTTTAAGTGAGTTATAAGCAAATTCACTAACAACCCTTGGAGATACTGGTTTAATCCTTTTAAGTAGATCAATTTGGCCAGTACTTGCATTAATAAAGAAATTAGTATTGGTAGGTCCTGGGCAGATGGTACAAACATTAACATTATAAGGCTTAAGTTCCATACTTAAAGCCTCAGAAAAAGATAGTACATACGCTTTAGTGGCGTAGTATACCGCAAACATCGGTCCAGGTACAAAACTTCCAACTGAAGCAATGTTTAAAATCGTACCAGTATTTCTCATTTTCATCTTATTACCAAAGTAATATGTAAGACGAGTTAAAGCTGTTATGTTTAACGCAATCATAGAAACGGCATTTTCAATTTTACTATCTAGAAAATCGCCATAGTAACCAACTCCAGCATTATTGCACAAAATATCTATGTTTTCATTTGATTCATCAAAGTGTTTAAACAGCCTATTTAACGAATCTTCATTTGTTAAATCACAAGGAAAAATGATTACATCAACACTTGTTTTTTCGTTAATTCTTTCTTTAAGTTTTTGTAATTTAGTTTCACTTCTCGAAACAAGAATTAAATTATGACCTTCTTCTGCAAACTTAATGGCAAGTTCATAACCAATTCCTGAACTTGAACCGGTGATTAATGTATAGTTATTCATTTTTATTTTCCTCACTAGTATCAAAGATAATATTACATCTACTTTTGATATCAAATTTATCAAAATATTCATTTTCTAATTTTATCCAACGATCTTTAAATATTTTAACCATTTCATTGCCATTTCGCTGTTTGATTCTTGCGATTTGTTGATTATTAGATATCATCATAAATATAGCATAATCATAATATTCACCAAACTTTGGATGTAGAGCATATGCTCCTTCAATTATTGTTACTGCACTTAGTGGTAAAACTGTTTCTTTATCAAAGATATGATAATGACAGTTGTATGGTTGATAGGTGATATCTTTATCTAGATTCATAATAATTTCATTTTTAAAACGATCGTAATCAATATTTCCACCAACTTCCAAAAGTCTTTCCGGTGTTTTGATATTATCTGTTAAAAAGAAATCATCCATATGAATAATTCTTGCATCAAATATTTTTTGAAGCATTAGGGCTAGGGTGGTTTTACCACTTGCACACATTCCATCGATGGAAATCACAATGTTCGATTTATATAAGCACTGTTCAGATATCGTATTTAAAATTTGATTAAATTCATTTTTGGCTTGTAACATACTATTTCTCTAAAGTAACATCCATTAATTCGTAATCTTTAGTTCCTGAATGATTTTCTTCAGCACAAGTAATTGTATAAGTACCATTTCTAGATTCAATTCTTTCGATTAGATGATCTTTACCAGGATCATTAGAGTTATAAACTAAATCAATGCAAGCTTGATCGATTGCTACTGGGTCAAGTGATACTAAAATACCAATATCTTTCATACATGGATCTTCAGCAATGCTACAACAATCACAATCTACTGACATGTTTTTCATGACATTTACATAAACAATTTTACTATTAAAAAAGTCAATTACGGATTTAGCCGCATCGCTCATTGATTCTAAAAATTTATTATGATCTGCTGTCCATAAATCTTTAGGAACACCACATCCATGAATGTAGGCTTTACCATAGCTTGAGGCAACGCCAATTGATAATTGTTTTAGAGCGCCCCCATATCCACCCATTGGGTGACCTTTAAAGTGTGATAACACAATCATTGAATCGTAATTTTTTAGATGTTTTCCGACATAATTCTTTTTAATTGTTTTACCATTTGGGATATCTAATTCAAGATCAGGACCTTTTTCATCCAATAAATCGACTTTAAAGTGCTTTGTCCACTCATGGTCTCTTAGCGTTTGAAGGTGTTTTTTACTAGTATTACGTCCACCATCATATGAGGTGTTACATTCAACAACCGTACCATTTACTTTTTCAACTATTGGTTTCCAAAACGTTGGCTTTAAAAAGTTTTGATTACCAACTTCACCAGAATGAACTTTCACCGCAACATTACCACAAAGTGGTGAATCAATCATTTCAAATAACCTAACTACTTCTTCAGGACTAATTGTTTTTGAAAAATATACTTTTGCTTTCATTTTATCACCTCAATATTAATTATACTTTAATTTTGGCTTTTTTTCAACTATCAAGTATATTTTTTATTATTTTTCAAATAATATAACTAGGTGATTTTATGAAAAAAATGATTATAATAGGAGCAGGCATAACTGGACTAACTGCTGGTATTTATGCCTTAGAAAAAGGGTACGACACAAGTATTTATGAAAAGAACAACTGGCCAGGGGGATGCTGTACTGGCTGGTTTAGAGAAGGCTATTACATAGATAATTGTATGCACTGGCTTACAGGCACCAATCAACATACTAAAGACTTTAAATTATGGAAAAAAATAGGGGCGATTGATGAAACTAGTAATTTATATCAAGGGGAATACTTCTATAAATCAACTTATGGTAATGATTCCATAACGTTATATTCCGACCTTGAAAAAACAAGGACTGAAATGTTAAAGGTTTCATATGAAGACCGTAAAGAAATTAATAAATTTATTAATATTACTAAACGAATTTCTAATAGTATGAAAAATGGTAATTTCTTTACTACTTTCACCAGCAAAGTATTTGGCTATGCATCTTGTTATTTAAATTACCATAAAATAACTTTAGCCGAATATGCCCGAAAATACAAACATCCACTTCTAAAAAGAGTTTTTACCGACTATATTCCTAAAGAATATTCCCCTCTTTTCCTTTTTTGTTCATATGCGACTTTCGCAAGTGGTAATGGTAAAGTATATCAAAAAGGATCAGCTGAATTTTCTAAGAATATTTTAAGAAAATACCAAGAACTTGGCGGTAAAATATTCTACAACAGCAAAGTAACAAAAATTACGTTTAATAACGACAAATTCACAGATATGGAAATAAACAATAATGAAACCGTTAGTGGTGATTATTTAATTTATACTGGTGATCCATATTATCTTTATAATAACCTAATTGATAAAAAATATATTAATCCAAAACTAATCTCAAAATTTGAAAACAAATATAAGTATCCAGTTGTTTCAAGCTTTCATGTAGCATACTTAGTTAATAAGAAGGATAGTCCCATTATTGATACGGTGGTAAATGAAATTGAATCACTTACAATTGGGAAAAGACAAATTAATCGTCTTATTTTAAGAGATTATTCCTATCTTTACCCTAATGATGAAAAAACAGTTATTCAAGTATACATTACGCAAACTCCAAGAGATTATGATTATTGGAAAGAATTAAATGACCAAAATCATGAAGAATACAACAAAGCCAAACATGATTTGGGAATAAAACTGCAAGAGATAATTGTTAATTTATATCCTACCTTAAAAGATAGTATTAAATTATTAGATGTTTGGACACCACTTACTTATAATAAATATTACTATTCTTATTATGGCTCATATATGGGATTTATCGTTAATAAACATACTTCTCTTGCAAGTATTTCTCCAAAATTAAATAAAATTCCTAATATGTTAATTACTACATACTGGCAAAAAATAACTGGCGGACTTCCGGTTGCACTTAGAAGTGGTAAAGAAATAAAACATTTAATAACGCAAAAAGGACAATAATATCATTTGATATTATTGCCTTTTTTCTTCAATAAGATCGTTTAAAACAAATAAATACTTGCCAGTAGTATGTCCCCAGATTTCCTTATAAACCGCATTATTAATTGTTGGCCAATATGGTTCATCATCATATCCTTTGGTTTCAATTCCAACTGGTAGGGCTCCCACTAGTTGAGGTGAATATGCCACATATAAAGGGTGATAATTATATCCTTCACCATACATGGTTGAGGTAGCGAATGGGTTTTTACCAAATATCCACTCTAGTTGGTTAATAGCTATTTGGCGAAGTTCTTGGTCATTTGTTATTTTTGAAACTAACGATACTGCTTTAGTTTTACTTAATAATGTTGCGTGGAAACCACGACGCTGGATTGCGGTAGGGAAAATACGCAAATAAACATCATCATTTAATTTAATTCCATGCTTTGCTTGAGTTTTTAAATTTTCTAAAGCTTCTGCCGTAGTTCCATATCCAGCAGGAACAGTAAAACGCTCCATATTAAATTTATTTAAATCATAAACATGAGCACATAAAAGATTATAAGGTGCAGTATAACTAATTGTCTTTTTTACATACTCTCCGTAAAGTTCTAAGCTATGATACCATTTTTTATAATTTTCATGATTTTTAAATGTTTTACATAAATAATACAAACCTTGAACTGGAGTTTGTTCATGTCCACGATGTTCATAGGTTAACAAATACTTATGGTCAATATCTTCATAAAAGAAGCCACGAAGAGGAATATCCCAGTTTGGATAATCAAGTTGTTGGGTTTGCATAATGATATCTCCATAGTTTATAGCTATATCTTGATATTTAGCTTCCTTGGTAATTTCATATAGTAAAGATGCACATTCAGCTCCAATTCCTGCTACTGCCGCATCAATATTACTGCCCCATCTTTTGGTATAAACTTTTAACTTGTAATCTTTGATTGCCGTTTCAAAATCTAATATAGCTGTTCTTAAGCACCATTCTTTATAAATTTTATTATCGTAACTATTGACAGCTTTTAATAAAGCAGCACAAGCTAAAAAGTTTTCAAACGGACCTTCTTCACTAGCATTTTGAAGTACACCTTTGTTAGTGGGTGAAAGCACATTTTTGCGCCACATTCTATAACCTACTGCTAAGGCCCTTTGTCCATCCTCAAATGAAGTTTGAAGAAGCCAATCAGTTCCTACTTTTCCTTCTTCTAATAAACGTTTATATAAGTCTTCATCTTTGGTGTTTTTTGCTAAATCAAGAATTGCTTCTGTCATTTCGGCTGTACAAATTTCAAATTGTGATAAATCTCCAGCATCGTGCCATCCTCTAAAGTTTGGCACACTTTTACCATTTGCATGAACTGTACGACAATTCAAGTGGCATGCACTATGCACATTTTCAACTTCTACTCCACATCTAAGGGTTCTTAAAAACTGCATACTTTTCCAAATTGATAATTGATACGGATTACTAGATATTTCAAAAAGATTAGTTTTTATATTATTTACTTCTAAGTAGTAAATCCCTGGAGTATTTACCATACTAAAATCTAATACTTGAAATTCACCTAGATGACTTTTACATAATTTAGTTTTGTTTTGGTACACTATATTATTTTTCTCATTTTTTAAGTAAAAATCAAATTCTTTATTTCCACTAATTATAGCGGTTTTGATGGCATCCGTAAAATATCCAACATGAGAGTAAGCTATACGATCTTCTAACTCCCATCCTTTGATATAATCAGCTTTAACTAATTGAATTTTAATATCTTTAATAAAGAAACTAACATCTGGTAATGCCTCAGGTGGAGTACCAAACAAAAATGGAGTAATAATTAATGTCTTGACATCATTTCTATTAACATCTTCCACTTCAAACATAATTTCATTCCATTTATTAGGAATTACACTAGCGGTATGAACAACACTACCAAAGGCATAATGAACATAAAAATTCACAAAACCAGTAGCTTTAATAAACATTTTTAAGTAAACACGGTTATACATAGTAAAATCATGCTTTTCAAGATTGATAACAACACTACAGTTTGGTCTTTTCTCTAAATCTTCAATATCATCATTTTCATCAAGTCTTATTGAATCATCTTCAAAATTAAGTGTTCCCACGCCACTTAAAGTAACATTATCAAGGTTTAAACCATTCCATAATAACTCTTCGTTTTCAACTTTTTTCTGTTGATGACGATATTCGGCTCCATTCTTAATGTTTTCTTCAACCATTTTATGAGCATAATCACTTTTTTTAATCCAATTATTTACGTCCATAAATCCTCCTATTTTGTCACAATTGAAAGAGGAACTATCATTTCATCAACCGTATCACCTGCATGATGAGCTTTCATAATAAATTCATCTCTTTCTAGGGCTATATTATATTTGTCTATCGCAACTGCCACATAATCAAATAAAAATCTTGTAGCTTTAGTATATTCATTACCCAAATAGCCTTCTTTTAAAAATTCACTAGTTTCATATAATTTAAACCAGTTTCCAAAATATTTTTTAAAAAGGGTTTTGAAAGTTTCATGATCCTTAACTTTAAAAGCAACTGTTCTTGCTTCTATTGATGGTTTTCTAATTAAGGTATTATAAAGGTCAGGATAATCAGTTAGGAATAGATCGGTTGTATCAACTACTCCATGATCTGCCATAATAATTATTGTGGTATCTTTACCAGCATTCTTAAATGTTTTCGCAAGTATTTTATCAAGTTGTTTGACTATTTTTCTTACTTTAGGACAGTTGGTTCCACATTCATGCATTAAGAAATCTGGATTATTCCAATAACAATAAGCATAAGTTGATTCATCTAATTTAGAAATCTTAACCATTTCTTTTCCCATAGCTTTAAAAGTTCTAAAACCATTTTCTTTAAAACTTGGATATAATTCAAATGTTTTTACATTTTTAAACTTAGAGATTACTGGTGTGTAATGAATATAAGTATCCGCCACATTAATAGTTAAGGGAATATTAGTATATGTTGTAATATTTTTAAATAATACAACATCTTGTCTTATTTCATCAAAATATTGATGCCACCCTAGCCATCCACTTTCTCCAGGACTCATGCCTGAACAAATCGCAGATGTTGCGGCGACAGTTGTAGGTGGATAAACACTTGTGATGTAATCTTTCATATTTGATCTAATAAAACTATCTGTTGTTAGGTGCTTTTCAATGATATTTCGGCCTAAGCCATCAAGCACCACTAAAAAAACGTGTTTAGCATTCTTTATTTTTTCATCTACTATTTTATTGGTTATATATTTACTATTAACTTCATATTTATTCATAATCGATGACACTACGTTTAAGATACAATTATTAAAATCTGGTTTCATTTCAAGGCTCCTTTATAAGAAAAAGATATTTAATAATTAAATTAAACATCTTCTACTTAGTTTCTATCCATTTGATATAAAGTTTTAAATTCTTATTAGGCATTTTATCAAATTCAAGTGGTAACATGAACTCTTCATCTCGGTATAAACCTTCAACGACATAACCTTTACGTTCAGGTAGTTTAATTTCACTTAGTGGTGTATTCTTTTTAAACTTATAAGTGCCAATCAAATTTCCTTCACTATATAGTCTTACACGATACTTTACAGTTAAGGCATAAATTAGTAAAACTATCCATGGTATAAATAATACTGCTATCAAAGCAATAATACAAGGCCACCACCATGTTGGGGGAGCTGGACTTGATGCTAATAAGTTATAAATCATACTCATATTCTATCCTCCATTAACTTATTTAATTCGTAATCTAATTGCATCTTTGATAAATTAATTTTTAAGTCATTGGCCAATTTCAATGTATCTTGATAACAATGGATTAATAGTTCTTTGGTTTCTTTATTTTTTGATATTTCAAATATCTTTTTAGCAACTTTAATACATTTTAAGTAAACCTTAAGAGCTTTTTTATTATCATTATTATGAATATCTATTAAGGCAACATATTTTAAAATACTTAGATAATGAATTAAATCTTCAATATTTCTAGTCTTTTTATAAAACTTATATGCTGGTTTTACTTGTTTTAATACTTCATCATTTACTTGATTACTAGAAATAACTTTATATAAAGAAGCAATTTTAGCGTATAGTTCAAACATTTCTCTTGTTTCTAGTTCAGTTTTCTTTTTAATTTCACCTCTAAGCCCTGCCGCATTATTATAATACACAAGTGAAGTGTTTAAATACTTATCTAAATGTTTTTCATTATATAATGTTTCGTTTACGTAAGCATAATATGAATAACACAAAAATAAGGTTTCACGATCACTATTTAAACCAGTATGATAATACAATTTTTGAGCAGGATCCATTACTTGTTCTAGGATCTTACTAGCTTCAACAATGTTTACAAAACTACCACTATTAACTAATCTATTTACTTCTTTTAGTTTAGTATCAATTAATGCTCTACGTTCATTCATACTATCTATTTACCAACAACTTTTTGCCATTTAGTAGAAGCAAGAATTCTTTCATTAATAGTATTAGTTTTAATTTTATAGATATGCTTACTACCTCTTGGAACAAGTTCATTTGATACAATCTTACCAAGTCTAGCTAATACTGCTTCAATTTGCGTATAATCAAATGCCATACAAGAGAATATGTCAGCAAGAATTCTGTTTTGTTCGTAATCATAATGTAAAGCAATATGACTTTGTGCAATAACAATAATACCTGATAAATATTTTGGATTATTTAATGTGCTTTTAACCACATATGGTCTTGTGATGGGATCCATATTAATATCATAAACTGTCTTTTCAAGAAAATCAAACATTTCTTCCATTTTAATTTGATGGTCAACTTCAATTTCTGCCATTAAGTGTGGACCAAAATCCGCAACGGGATCATATGGTTTTACATTAAAGGTTCCCTTAACTCTTGTTACCGTATTAATGATTGAATTTTTTTCATCAAAAGGAAGACGGCGCATTAAAAATTCAGTTAATTTGTTTTCATCAAAATCTTTAGTTGTGAAACAATCAATGAAATAGCATTCACGAAGGGGGAATGTGTGAATTGTTATATGTCCTCCTTCTAATAAAACATAAGCGCTAATACCAATATCCTCAGCCACTCTACCATAATAATAAGGAACAATGGTAGGAGGACAAATAGGGTCTAAATCTAATATATAACTTGCATCAGTCAAAAGTTGGTTAACAACTTTCATATCATTTAATTGGTGTTCATTCGCACCATAACAGTCAAGAGTTGTATGTTTCATTATTTTACTTCCTTCTTTTTTAATATTTCAAATATTTCATATAAAGTTTTTAAAGCAAGCCATGAAGTAATATCATTACAGTCTAATGCTGGTGATACTTCAACAATATCCATTGCCTCAATTGGTAAGACCATAAACATTTTTTTAATTAACAACATTAATTGGTTGCTATTTAATCCAAAGGCTTCAGGGGTACCAGTTCCCGGGGCGAAACTTGGATCATTAGCATCAATATCATATGATAAGTAAATACTATAATCACTTGAACCAAAGCGACTTTCTAAGTCTTTTATTACTTCTTCATAACCTTCTTTATTTAAATAACTTGCCCGATAAACCTTTAATTCGGGATGAGCATTAAGGTAGTCAACTTCATAAGCCTCATATCCTCTAATACCAATCATTGTGATATTTTTGGTTTCATAGCCATGATCAATTGCTCTACGATTTGTACAAGCATGTGAGTAATTACTGCCATCATAGAAATCACAAATATCAGGGTGAGCATCAATATGAATAATCACTGGTATTTTGTTTTCTCTTTTTGCTTTTTCAAGAAAACTTTGTTCAAGAGGAATGGTAACAGAATGGTCACCACCTAAAAATAAATTAAATTTATTATATTTAAAAACTTCATCGGCTTTTTCTTTTACTCTTTTATAGAAGTCCTTTCCATTTTCAACATCACCACAATCAAAAATTTTAGTTTCATGAATATCCCCACCATCCATTGTGAAGGCTGGTAAATAATAAGATAATTCACGCATTACTTTTGGGGCGTCTTTTGATCCTTTACCACATGAACATCCATCATCAAATGGTAGACCAAGTAAAATCACACTCGCCTCTTCTACACTATTTACACATAAATCTCTAAATTCTTTTTTCATAATTACCTCATTTAACCTTGATATAATACCATTTTTTAAGACAAATAGCAAGAATTTGGTCTTATTTTTATTCATTTTCGACCAACTTTTTATCAGTAAAGTATCTAACCATTGTTAAGACCAAAGTTATTAAACCAAAGCATCCCATTAATAAATAATAATAACGATACGTTTGAGTTATTTCAATTAAATTACCATCGATATTATTAAATATAAAAACAAAGATAGCTTGACTAAGCGTTATCAGCATAATCCCAGCAGTTGCTTTTTCCTTTCCAACAATTTTTAAAACGGTTTGATATGATACATGTAGTATCACCGCAAAAGCTACCCCCCTAAGTCCTGCCAAAATTATAACAAGCCAAAGTGGTGCGTAAAGTCCATTAACTAAAAAACGAAGACAAAGGGCAGTTGATGCAATAACGAGCAATAAATTATTATTTATTTTTTTGGATGCCTTACTAAATATAGCAAGAAGAATAACTTCTATAATAACATAATATGAATAAACCATTCCATAGGTACTAGAAGTAAGACCTCTTTCTAAAAGATATACCGAAAAAAAGTGATCTCCCGCATTTGTGGTTCCCATTAATAAAGTATATAAAATTAAAAAGAAAACAAATCCTTTCACTTTAAATAAACTACCAAGTTTAACCTTAGGTTTATTTTCACTTTCTTCTTGAAGTGGTTTTAACAAAAAATATAAAAAACTAGACAAAATAAAAAGAATGCATGAAACTAAAAAGCAAATTTTAAAACTAGTCAAATTAATTAAAAAACCACCTACGGTTGTACCAATAATATAGGCTGACGATCCAAATAAACGAATACTAGAATAATTAATTGTTTTTTCATTACTAAATAAAGTTAGTAACGAATCCATCAAACCATAATGACATGAACCAAATATCGCGAGTAATAATGTTAAAATACTAATTAAATAAAAATTAGAACTACATGAAATTGCGATAATCATTGTAGCTTCAATTCCCGAAATTATGCTTAAAATATTTTTGGTAATTTTGGGGTTTTTACATATTTTAATATAAAGGGGATTGGTAATAATCCCTACTAGTGGACTAATTGACAGTATAAACCCAATTTTTCCTTCCACTAATCCTTGATTTTTCAAAAACATTGAAAAGAAAGGATAAAAAAAGGAATCACCTAAATATCTTGTAAATGTTAATACTCTATATTTTGTTACTTCTTTCATATTATTTACCAATTTTCCTCATAATATGATATCACAAATTAAGAAAATAAGATTAATAAATACTCATAAATATTAGAAAAAACACGCATACTTTGTGCGTGTTTAATCAAACTGTGAATTATATAAATCATAATAGAAACCTTTTTTAAGTAAAAGTTCCTTATGAGTTCCTTTTTCAATAATATTACCATTATTAACAACCAAAATTAAATCGGCATTTTGAATGGTTGATAAACGGTGAGCAATAATAAAACAAGTTTTACCTTTCATTAAAGTTTCCATTGCTTGTTGAATTTTTATTTCTGTTCTTGTATCAACATTTGAGGTTGCCTCATCTAATATTAGCATATTAGCATTTAATAACATTGCTCTTGCAATTGTTAGAAGTTGCTTTTGACCTTTGGAAATATTAATACCATCTTCAGTAATAATGGTATCATAACCATTTGGTAAACTTTCAATAAAATTATGTATGTGAGCAGCTTTTGTGGCTTTCTTCACTTCATCTAACGTAACTTCATCCATTCCATATGCAATATTATCATATACGCTACCTTCAAAAAGCCAAGTATCTTGAAGAACCATAGCGTATGATGACCTTACACATTTACGCATTATTTGATAAATGGAATTATTATCAAGCGTAATATCTCCCTTTGATACATCATAGAATCGCATTAATAGATTAACAATTGTAGATTTACCAGCTCCAGTTGGACCCACAATCGCAATTGTTTTTCCAGCTAATGCTTCAAATGATAAATCATTAATAATAACTTGATTTTCAAGATAACCAAACTGAACATTTTTAAATTTCACATTACCTTCGACTTTATCAAGCATTAAAGCATTTTCTGCATCTTCTGTTTCTTTTTCTTCATCAATTAGATCAAATACTCTTTCTGCTGCCGCAAGAGCACTTTGAATATCAACAAAAATGTTTGCGACCTCATTAATTGGACCAGAAAATTTACGTGAATATAAGACAAATGAGGAAATTTTCCTTAAGCCAATTTTAGAAAAAATATACAAAATCGACCCTAATGCACAGATTAATGCAAGTGATAAGTTATTAACAAAGTTTACTCCTGGACCAGTTATACTACCATAATATTCAGCTTTATATGCCGCATCTACTGCTTCTTCATTTTCTTTATTGAAGGCTTCAATAATATTATTTTCTACTCCATAAGCTTTAATTGTTTTACTGCCACTAATCATTTCTTCAACATAACCATTTAAAGTACCTAAACTAACTGAACGTTTCTTGAATAATTTATGGGTCCTTTTAAGCATAAAACGTGTGAAGAATAATGATATTGGAATAGTTACCACCATTATTAAAGTAAGGAGTGGTGAAATAACTAACATCATAATAAACGAACCAACAACAGTGATTGCGGCTGTACAAATATGTACAATATCACTTGACAATGAAGTATTAACTGTATCAATATCATAGGACATTCTACTTATAATATCACCTGATAAGTTGTGATCAAAATAAGCAACTGGTAACATCATTAAGCTATCAAAACAATCTTTTCGAAGTTTATAAACTATTTTCTTACTTATTTTAACCATTAAAAAAGTTAAAATAAAATTAAGAATTGTTGATGCTAAATAAAATACAATCATTAAACCAGCATAAAAATATACCTTGTCAAACTCTACTTTATGAGCACCAGGTTCAATTGCTTCAATCGCATATCCTGATAATAACGGACCAACAAGGGAAAATAGATTAGAAATAATTGTAAGAGTAATCGCAAGAATAAACCAACCTTTAAATTCACTAATATAATTACCTAAACGTTTTAAAGTTTTCTTCTTATTTTTAGGTTTATTAAAGGTTCTCGTTGACATTTTTTGCCCACGCATATTATTCATTTAAACCACCTCCCATTTGGACGTGATGGATTTCGGAATATAATGGTACATTCTTTAATAAATCTTCATGTTTACCATATCCTATTTGTTTACCTTCATCTACTACTAGTATTTTGTCACAATTCATGATAGAACTGATACGTTGAGAAATAATTACCATTGTAGTATTATCCAAATTTTCTTTAATATTTTTTCTAAGCTTAGCATCAGTTTTATAATCTAATGCACTTGAAGAGTCATCAAGAACAATAATTTCAGGATTTGTCACAACCGCCCTTGAAATTAAAACTCTTTGTCGTTGCCCGCCTGAAAGGTTTGTACCTTTTGCGCTTAGTACCTTATCAAATCTTTCCGGAGTACTATCAATAAATGAATATGCTTCAGCAATCTTACTTGCTTTTTCAATTTCTTCATCACTACAGTTTCTTCCAAAACTAATGTTTTCTCGAATTGTGGTAGAAAATAATACATCATTTTGAAAAACAATCCCGAATAACTTAGTTAATTCATGGTGATCATAGCTTTTAATATTTCTTCCATTGATTAAGATTTCACCACTATCTACATCATACTCTCTAATTAATAACTTAAGAATCGTTGATTTACCAGATCCAGTAACTCCAACAATGCCTAAGCTTTCACCTTTTTTTATTTTAAAATTTAAACTTGTAATATTATTTACTTTTTTATTGTATGAAAAACTTACATCATTAAACTCAATAAAATATTCACTATCTACTTTTTCTGATGGTTCAATCTCTAAATCTACTGGTAGACTAAACACATAATCAATTCTAACACTTGAGGCAAGAGCTTTTGAATAGATAGTAAAGATTCTAGTGATTGTAAGCATTGCATTTAATATTATTGTAAAATAGGTAGTAAATGCTAAAATCTTACCTGAAAGAATAGCCCCACCATTAACCCGATAAGCTCCAACCACAATTACTCCTACTAAACCAAAGTTCAAAAGTAACGTAGTAATGGGGTTTAAACTTGACATAATGTATCCTGATTTAAGTTCATAATTTATTAAATTTTTATTAACTTTATCAAATCGTTTTTTTTCATATTCTCCTTTTGATAAGGCTTTAATTACTCTAACACCGGTTACATTTTCACGAATTGTTTGAACAAGGTCATCAATTCCTTCTTGTATTCTTGAAAATAGAGGAATTCCCTTTTTGGACACTATCACTGTAATTAGAACTAAAAAAGGAAGTAACGCAATTAAGACAAGGGCCATTACTGGATCTAATAATAAAATAGCAGTAATACCACCAACTAAAAGAATTGGCGCTCTAACACCAATACGCTGAGCCATACCTGTCATATGATGGATATTGTAAGTATCACTTGTCATTCTTGATACAAGCGATGGGATAGTTACATCATCTAACTCTTTCGCACTTAAACTTTGAATTTTAATGAATAAATCTTTTCTTAAATCTCTTGTCACAAGACTTGCGACTTTAGAGGCCATTTGATTAGCTTTAACACTACCAATAAAGCCAATTGCGGCACAAAGTATCATCACTCCGCCATAAATCATTACTAATTTAATATCCTTAGTTGGAACAATATTATCAATAATATAGGCAAGAAGATACGGAATAATTAAATCCATAACTGTACCTACTATCTTTATTATTAATCCTCCAACCATTCGGGGAACATATCTTCTAATATAACTAAAGGTAGCACTTGGAACTTTTGTTTTCTTCTTCTTTTTAGTTTTTAAGATAATCAAACATATTAAAATAACTATTAAAGCACATTCAATAATTATATACCACATTCTACATATCCTCCACAACATTATCATCAATATATTTACAAGCATTATCAGTTATTTTTTTAAGCCATAAAAGTAGTAATTCTTTATCTTCTTCTGATAATCCATCTAGTATGATATCATTCCATTTATGCATTTTCTCTAATATTTTAGGTCGAATCATAAACGCCTTATCGGTTGGAAAGATTAAATGAGACCTTTTATCTGTTTCATCAACCTTTTTTTCAATAAATCCATTATCTTGTAATGTTTGTAAATTTCTCGTTACATTACTTTTATTTAAATGTAATACTTTAGTTATTACATCTTGACTAACACCCGGATTCTTGCATAGATACAAAATATACAAATGATGCGTAGGTCCAAGTCCTAATTCTTTAAATTCCAAATTACGATATTCATAACTACATCTTTCAATTAAACTTATCCATCTTGTGATTTTAACCATATAAACTCCTATTTTAGTTGCGCCCGCAACTATTTTATTATATCAAAATATGATAAATATCGCAAATAAAAAGCGCCAATTGACGCTTTTTCTCTATTTTATCACTTACAACAATATACTATAAAAATTATAACCAAAAAATAGGATCTCCAATAAAAGAACCTTTTAAACCTGGCATCACTTCTTTTTCATTGATATCGGTTTCATCAAATTCCTCCATTGAAACTAAATTTAAAAATTTACCATTTCTTTTTACTGCTGGTATCAAACATGAATTTCCATCACAAAATTCTATTAAGTATTTTTTTTCATTTAAAACATTAGCCAATTTATAGGGACTATCATAATATCTAACATATTCACCATTTTCATTTGGAAGGTATTCTATACTTAGTTCTGTCCTTCCTGTATTTGGGTTAATTTTTTCTACATACACATATTTTTCCCAAAAGCCTATTTCTTTTCTTGTATACCTACTTGAATCGTTACATTGCCAATAGTTATCATTTGCTTCAACTAATACAAAACATGTGGGTTCAAATTCCACTAAAAAATATTTCACTTCATCGTTTAAATTATATAATGGATATACTTCAAAACTATCATAATTGAAATATCTTTTTTCAACTCGTTCACTTATATTTCTTATATTTTCTTCTACTGTTAACGATACTTTGGCAGAAATCATCATATTAACACATAATAAACTAATAATTATTAATAATACTTTTTTCATACTAATCACCTGTTATTTACTTTCAGTCATATTATATACAAGGAATGTCGTCACCATCAAAAATTGGAACTATTTCAAATTCTTCTAGTGTCGTCGATACTAAATTAAGATATTTATCGCCACTTTTTATAGCAGGAACATACATTGTAGACCCAAGTGTTGAACCAACCTTCCAACATTTAATCATATATCTTTTTTCATTTGTGACACCTGCTGCTTTAAAGTGACTCTCTGTATGTGTTATTTTATTGCCTGTTTCGTCCTCTTCATAAACTATCTCATATTCAGGAAAAGTAGTTATTTCCTTAGTGTATCTTGACCATTCACGGCCTTTTTTTATTGTATAAGGCTCATCATTAACATTACAATTTTGTGATGTTGAGTTTTCTATTAAACAGTATGCAAAAGTATCTTCAAACTCTGCTAAATATCCTACTATTTGATCTTTAGTTCCATATAATGGATACATATCATATGCTTTTTGGGGATATTCATTTTCAATTAGCTTTCTTATGTTCTTTTCATGTTTGGAAGTGTTACTGTAATTAATTTCACTTGATCCCATTAACACATGAATAGAAAGTAAAGCTATCAGTAAAACTAAAAATCTTTTCATTTGGTTTCTCCTTTATATGTTGTAAATGAAATAAAAAGCTCTACTTGGGATAGTTTTATTTCCTAAGAGAGCTTTTATTATATTCTTATCTTATAAAAGACTTATGGAAATATATTTGATTATATATTTTCATTTTATTTTTCTGTGTAAACTCCATGAACAATTGTTGTGAATGTTTTGCTTTGAGATACACCAGTAGTCTTATTTTGAACTGTTACAGTATAACTTACAGTTTGAGTATAATTAGGGATATTTATTATACGACCATTATCTTGTAAAATATCAGGATTATTTGATTTACAAGTGATTGTATAATTGTTTGATTTTGCGTATAATTCATATTCTGCTTCTACGCATTCCATAAACTTGTACCATAATTCTCCATCATTGGCAAGTAGTGTTTGAGGACAGTCTTTACCTGAGAACATATTGTGTCCTACTACTCTTGTTGTATCTAGATTATATTTATATAATAATCTTGTTACAAGTTGAGCAGTGATTTGGTAAGTATACCATAGGTCACTACCAAAATTACAAGCAGTTTCAATACCTACAGAGTTAAGGTTACCACCGCGACTTGAGATGGCACCAGCAAGTGTTTGTGTGAAACATGCCCATGTAGTTCCCATATAGTAGTATCCATCTACAACCTTCCAAGCAGGTCCGTAGAATGTGAAACACTTAGATGGATCAACCATTGTTTTCTTTGTTCCTGATGAAGTTACACCAGTTGTAGGAACTTCAATTGTTGTGGCTTGACCATTTAAAGTGAAGTAATATCCAGTTGAAGAACTAGAATTTGCGATTACACCCCAGACTGGTTTAACATTTGCGGTTGCTTCAACACCAGTATTAGTCCAAGTGAATTTAGTTGATGTGCCATCACCAGCATGCCATGCTACTTCACCATCAGGAATACACATGAAGATACCATCGTTACCTGTACAATAGTTAGCTGATGCGGCTGTAGTATTGTTGAAGTAATTTGCGGTTGCTCTTGCATTTGATGATTTTGGTGTTCCTGCAGTGTAGTGAACAGTGATAAATTCCATTGTATCAATCTTTGTTCCAGGACGGTTTGCATGATTGCCATCTAGAGGAATAATTAAGCTTTCATCAACAAAGTAATCATAATTAAATAATAAATCAGATACACTTGTGAAAACATCAGCAGGATATGCATATGCAACATTTAAATCTCTAGTTACATGAATATCATTATTATGAGCTCTTGCGATAATATTAAAGATTTCATCAACATTATCTTCTAAAATAACTATAACAATTGACATCTTAACATCTTCGTTTCCTTCTAGATATGCTGTAATTTCAACACTACCAGCACTAACTGCAGTAACTAAACCTGTTTCATCTACAGTCGCAATACTATCATCACTTGACTTGAATTTAATATTACCAGTGCTTGCATATAATACAGCTTTAACATAAGTTGTACCTTTTGTATCAATTACTGATAATCCATCAATTTGAATATCGATAAATGGATCAGTGTAAACTTCTACTTCAAATGAAACATTGAATTTTTCATTGTCAAGAACTGTTACAGTTACAGTTGCTTTACCAGTATTTACACCAAATAATACACCATTTTCATCTACGGTTAAAATATTAGTGTTGCTTGATGCGAATTTTAAACGTTTATTTGTAGCATCACTTGGTGTGAATGTCCAAGTTAATTGATGAGATGTAAGTTTTAATAATTTGTCAACCTTTACAATTTCAAATGATTCAACTGGAGTTGAAGCACTCCATCTTGCGGTTAAAACTAAATCTTTATTCATATCTTTAGTAATAGTAGTTACACGATTACCTTCTTCATCAAACCAGCCAAGGAATGTTCTTCCATCATTAATTACAAGTTCAACAAGTGGAGTTTCTTCACCAACTGTATATTTAGTAATTAGTTTTTCTTTAATTGGATAAGCTTTATAAACAGCTGCTGTTCTTTCAGCATTCCAGTATGATGCAGTTTGGTTAAAGAATGCATAAAGTCTTAAGTAACCAACATAAGTTGATCCCCATGCAGTTTGTGCACCATTAATTGAATTTACTTGTTTATCAAATTCATCTAACCACGCCATCCATAATGGAGCATTGGCTTTAGCATTAACGAAATAACCTTCATCAATTACACCTTTACCATCTTGTTTATAAACTTTATAGTTTCCTGCTGCTCCACCTTTCCAAGATGCATAAGCTGCAGCTTTAAATTTTTCAAGACCTACTGTTTGTCCACTCCATGCATAGAATTCTTCAAAGAACGTATTTGTGAATTCTTCTAATGAAGTAGCTTCATGAGTTGGAAGTTCACCTTCTTCATATATATAAGTAATTGATCTTTCATTTTCGTTATATTCTTTCCATACTGCATATAAAGTAACATCTACTTTTGATGTCTTTTTAATTTCTGTTACATAATCATTTGTGCCAAGGTTTATGACCCAACCAAGGAAAATGTGATTAGTTTTAGTTGGAACAGGGAGTTCTGCTAGACCTTTGCCTTCTGAATATTCTGTAGGTGCCCCTTCTGGAAGTGTACCACCATCTAAAACATAATTAATTTTATGAGTTGGAAGTGGAGCATTTAAATCATACCACTTAGCATATACAGTTGCTGATTTAGATACTGATGTAACTGGACTTCCTGTGAAGTCTTTGTTAGTATACCAACCTACAAATGCATAACCTTCACGTACAGGAGCAACAAGATTAATAGTTGAATTAGGTTCTGCTTCTGCTATTTCGTAAACATTTTCTTGTTTAGTTGTACCATTATAAGTAATGGTTGGAGTAGGAATAACACCTCTTAAGAAATTAAATGTTTCATAATTTGTACCTTTTTTCATTAAGCCTTGAGTACCATAGAAATAGCCATCAAGAATAAATGAGAAACCAGCTTTATAATTAATTGAAGATTGTGGTAAATCTGAGTATCTAATTGCGGTTAATTGAATAACAACTTTTAATAAGTTAGCATATTTTTCTTTGTATGGACTTGTACCAAAGAATCCACCAGTAGGTATACCATCTTCCATACTATCCCAGAATAATTCACTATAGCCATCATGTGCACTATAATAGCCTGTTGAAGTATTATTATATAAAGCTACTGGGTCACCTTGATTCTTACTAAAGTCTTCCCAAGTATAAGCTTTTTCACGAAGTGATTGATGAACTTTTGGAGAATCTAATAGATTATTAACAACTAAATAATAATAGAATTCACTCATAAAGATTTCAGGTAAATTACTAACACTATCAATACCATTTTTAGGATTTGTAACTTCACCAGTTGTCCAAGACCATGAACCACTATTTAGCTCATATTCAACTTTAACAGGAACAGGAATTAATTCCCATTTTGCTTTTAGATTAATAGTTTCATTTTCTTCTTTGCCAATGTTTTCAACTTTCTCATCACCACGATACCAACCTAAGAATTTATATCCTTCTTTTATTGGTGTTGGTAATTCAGCTAAACCAGTACCAATAACATAGGTACTAGAAACTTCACCTTCAAAGTTTCCACCATCTAAGTCATAAATGATTGAAGCAACATTTTGGAATACTTCGATTTCAATAGTTTTTTCTACTCTATTAACACTATTGGAAACAACTAATGTGATTGTAACTTTGCCTTGAGCAATGGCAGTAACAACACCACTCTTTACTGTTGCGATTTTTTCATTACTTGACTTCCATTCAACATTTGTTACATTTTCAGCACATTCATAAGTGATCGTTCTACTTTCGCCTATTGCGATTGAAGTAAAACCATTTACTTTAACATCAGTTATTGGTAAGTCTTCTACAATAACTTTAGTTGAATGAGAAATTGTTGGGTCTTCAGTCCATTTAACTGTAACAATTGCCTCGCCGACACCAACAGCCTTAATGGTTGTGCCATTAATTTCTACAACTTTAGTATCATTAGATGAATACTTTAAGTTAGCAATAATACTATCTACTGAATTTTTATTTGTTCCAGTAATAGTTAAATCAAGATTAATTGTTTCACCTTTTTTAACTGTGATTGTCTCATGTCCTGTAATACTTACTTTTTCTGAGTTACAAGAACATAAAGTGAAAACAACTAATAAAAACATAAAAAATCTTAATACTTTCTTATTCATTTTCTTTCTCCTTTTATTTTTTTACATTACTATAATACACTATAACTCATTTTTCTGCAAGCGTTTTCCTTTTTTATTTAAGAAAAAGACTCATAATAAAATGAGCCCAATTCTATTTAATTTTTAGTCCATCACTAAATGCTTTACCTACTACTTCTCCTAGTTTAATGTATGTATTATTAACTGGATCATAGGTAATAGGATTAAATAATGAAGGGTCTAATTTACCATCACTACCGATAATTTTTTCATCTACTGATATGTTAACAATTTCACCTTTTAGAATTCCAGTTTCTTCATTAAATTCAAGCATTTTACATTCAAGTGTCATTGGAAATTCTAAAATAATAGGGGCGTTAACAAATTCACTTTTTTCAGTGTGCATGTTTGCCTTTTCAATTTTGTTTGGTTCTTTATTACCAGATACAACTCCAAAATAATCAGCTTCAACTACATGTTTTTCATCAGCAATACTTATGGTGAATGCTTTAGTATTCAATAAGTTTTTAACAGTTTTATGTTCCAAACTTAAAGATATGGAAACTTGTTTAAAGTCAGAAATACCACCCCATGCGGCATTCATCGCATCAGGTTTGCCATTTTCATCATATGTACCAATAATTAAAACTGGTAATGGATAAAGATAAGTAAACGGTCCTAAATTTTTACGCATAATTTTATAACTCCTTTTCTATAATATCGCCTAAATTAAATTGTATAACTTTTTTTAAGTCATCTAGTTTCATTTCAACTTGATAACCTATTTTACCACCACTAAACATAATGGTATCAAATTTTAATGCGGATTCATCAATTGTGGTTTTAAAAAACTTTTTCATACCTATTGGTGAACATCCACCGTGAATATAACCAGTTAAACCAAGTAATTCTTTTGATTTAATCATGTTTACATTCTTTTCACCGATAAGTGTTGCGGCTTTTTTTAGGTCAAGCTCTGCACATACAGGAACTAAAAACACATAATGGTTTCCACTTTTTCCTTCCGTAACTAAGGTTTTAAATACTTTATGAGGATCTTGATTCAAAACATTTGCGACTTCCATTCCGCTTATCGCATCACTATCTACATAAATGTGAATAGAATAAGGGATTTGCATTTTATCTAAAATTTTGTAAACATTTGTTTTTAATACATTTGCTTTCTCATTTTTCTTCATAGTTATTACGCACTATACTTTATGCTAGTGCCATATCCCCCTTTTTATATAACTTTTTGTACTGGACTAAAAAGTAAGTAAGTTCACAAACTCCCGTAATGGTCCATGAAAAACTATATAATAGATATAGTGATTCAATTGTATGATAATGAGCAAAAATAGTATATACCCAAAGAATTCTAAATAAGCATGAACCACAAATAACAATAATAGTTGGAATAACACTTTTACCAATACCCCGGGATGCGGCTATCGAATTATCCATTGCTGCACTAATCATATAAGAAAGGCCTAAAACTTTCATCCGTCGCATACCTGCTTTAACTACATCGGCATCTTGAGTAAATATTCTAAGCATTGTACTACCAAAGAAATACATACAAATACCTATGATTGCCCCGGCTAAAAAGGCATAAAGCATTGATATAAAACAAGTTTGAATGATTCTCTTTTTCTTCTTCGCTCCATAGTTTTGACCAATAAAACTTGAACAAGCCATATAAAAGGCTGCCATAACGTCATATACTAAAGCATCAAAATTAGTTGCGGCTGAATTACCTTCAACCATTAATTCATCAAAACTATTTACACCTTTTTGAATAAATAGATTTGCTATCGCAAAAATACAGTTTTGAAAACCTGATGGAACCCCAAGTTTTAATAATTGTTTAGCTTGAATATGATTAAACTTATTACCTTTAAAAACTAATTGATGTTCATTTTTAAGCCTTGTAAGGGATATAACAATTAAAATTGCCGAAATATATTGTGAAATAATACTAGCTATCGCAACACCTGCTACATCAAGTTTACAAACAATAACAAAGAATAAATTTAATCCAACATTAAATATTCCCGCAATAAACAAAAATAATAGTGGTTTTTTAGTATTACCAATGGCACTAAACGTACCATTACCAAAATTATAAATCGCAAGTGCTGGCATTCCTAAAGCATATATTCTTAAGTATAAAACAGCACCATCAAGTAACCCAACTTTTGTATCAATTAATATCAGGAAGAAACGTGCTCCAATTAGGATAATAATGAGTAAAATAATTCCTATTATTAAAGAACAAAAAAAAGATGTAAAAATGGCGGTTCTTTCGCCTTTATCGTCACGTCTACCAACCAAATTAGCAATTACGACATTTACACCACTTCCTATACCAATTAAGAAGCCAGTAAATAGCGTTACTAAAATAGCCGTTGAACCAACCGAACCTAAAGCTTTTTCCTTCATCGTAGAAAAGTTACCAACCACCGCAATATCTGAAATATTAAATAATACTTGCAAAATATTAGAGGCAATAAGAGGAATACTAAATAAGAATATTCCCTTCCACAAATTGCCTTCTGTTAAATTCTTTTCTTTTTTCATACTAACCTTCCTATGTCTTATATATTCTAGCACAATTGCATAAATTTGTCATTTTAATTATCTTGTAATCTTGTCGAATTTTACATAATTATCATTAAACTAATCACTAATAAAGCAATTTTTTAATTTTTTTGATATAATATGACTAATTATGATAGGATGTGAATTTATGTGTGAAGAAATTCAAGAAAGAAAAAAAATAGTATTACCATTTTTAATAACCACTCTAAATGGAATGGCTTATGGACTTTTCGCAACATTAATTGTAGGAACAATCATAGGCACCATTAGTACTCTTTTTTCAAAAGGTGACAATGATGTTTGCCAGTTTATTGCGAAAATCCTAAGTAGCAAAGATGGGGTCGCAAAAATTCTTCAGTGTTTAACCGGTGCTGGTATTGGAGTTGGTATCGCTTTAGCCTTAAAACAAACACCACTTGTAACAATTGTTATTGCGGCTGTTGGTAGCATTGCCTCATACTTTTCTCTACCTACATCTTTTGTTGAAACATTTAAGACTAGTGATAAATTTCAAATTGGTGATCCTTTAACTATTTACCTTGTTTGTATAAGTACTGCTTTACTTATGAAACTCATTTTTAGGAAAAAAACTCCTGTTGATATTCTTATTATTCCCTTATTTGGAATAATTATAGGTACTGTCTTTGCCATTACTATTCGTTACCCTGCCATTTACGTTACATATGGTATACAGTGGCTTGTTAATGTTGGCACAAAAACTGCCCCACTTCTTATGGGAGCAATCGTTGCTGTGCTTATGGGTATGGCCTTAACCGCCCCAATATCAAGTGCTGCTATTGCGGCGATGGTCTTCAATATTGGGGATATCCCTTTAAATGAAGCTATCACAATGTCAGAATATTCAGGACTAGTTCTTGCATCAGGTGCAGCTGTTGTTGGTTGTAGCTGCCAAATGATTGGTTTTGCAATACAATCAAGAAAAGACAACTCCATTGGTATGGTCATATCAATTGGAATTGGAACATCCATGTTACAATTTAAAAACATTTTAAAAAAGCCTATAATCTGGCTTCCAACCATTATTGCCAGTGCTATCCTTGGTCCTATTTCAACTATGTGGCTAAAACTCATATGCATAGGTTCAAGTGCGGGAATGGGTACAGCTGGATTAGTTGGTCAAATAGGAACATTCAGTTCAATGGGCAACACCTGGCAAACTTGGGTAGGAATATTCGGTCTTCAAATAATTCTACCAGGTATCCTAGTATATGCTATTGACTTACTATTTAGAAAACTAAATCTCATAAAAGATGGTGATTTAACCGTATAAGAACAAAGAGAAACGCTCAAACATTTCTCTTTTTTACTTATCATCCCGTTTTTATCATTTTAAGTATACATTTATTTTTTGCTTACTTCTTCTTCACAAATTATTTCAAGTATAATTCTTTAATAATGTGCATTTTAATTAATCTTTCTAAGCTTAACAAAACGTTCTTTTAATGATACTTTTTCTACTTCATAACCATATTCAAGAAGTTCTTTTTTATACGTTAAAAAAGAATGATCAAGTGGGAATGATGTAATTTTTTCAATTTCTTCATACGTTAACTTAAATGTTTTACTTCCATTTTCTTTTATCCAATTCCACAATGGTTCGTATTTACTCATATATAATCTCCAACCAAATTAACCATTATATAATCAAAAACTAAATAATGTGCATAAATTATACAATCATATCATCTTAAAATCAATTAATTCGTTAATAAAATTACTATTATAAGCATAAATTTACAATTTTTTATATGCTTTTCAGTATAATATCATATAAAATCAATTAATGGAAATTTAATTTATAATTAATTATTAATT
>OLXB01000144.1_pt1 | contig 50654 bp, 48 predicted proteins | sample 1673681 | NCBI WGS metagenome assembly OLXB01 (sample SAMEA103958121, study PRJEB25191) | human gut metagenome
CGGCGTTCGCCAGCGGAGACAGGATTGATTTCAATCCACGCACCCCTTGCGGGGTGCGACGGGCGTTGACGTAGTAGCGCAGCTGTGATTTACGATTTCAATCCACGCACCCCTTGCGGGGTGCGACTGTATTTCGCTGCGACCATGCCATACGAAGGCAAATTTCAATCCACGCACCCCTTGCGGGGTGCGACCAGTAGCCGTAGGCCACGCCGTGCAGCAATGCGCGCATTTCAATCCACGCACCCCTTGCGGGGTGCGACATAACGCCTGGACTGCGCTGGCGACCGCGCTGGGATTTCAATCCACGCACCCCTTGCGGGGTGCGACTTACCTCTCTATCTATGCGATCATTTAGGAGGCCGGGATTTCAATCCACGCACCCCTTGCGGGGTGCGACCTTTGTGCGGGTGGAGCTTTTGCCGCCGGACGACGTATTTCAATCCACGCACCCCTTGCGGGGTGCGACCGGCTCGACGGATCAGGCGCTGCAGGTGATCGAGATTTCAATCCACGCACCCCTTGCGGGGTGCGACGGCAAGAGATAGGATGGGGATCCCCGGCGATTATATTTCAATCCACGCACCCCTTGCGGGGTGCGACCTGGCCGAAGCGCCCGCCGTGATCCGGCGTTTGCAATTTCAATCCACGCACCCCTTGCGGGGTGCGACGGTATCCGACCTGTCAACGCGCGTCACTACACTTATTTCAATCCACGCACCCCTTGCGGGGTGCGACGAGGGCTACACGGTGATCCCGCCCGAGGGGGTGATTTCAATCCACGCACCCCTTGCGGGGTGCGACCCGGCCTGCGCCCGGAAACCTTCAAGCGGCTGCAGCTATTTCAATCCACGCACCCCTTGCGGGGTGCGACGCGAGACGCTGTGGGAATCCGGCCTGACCCAGCGCATTTCAATCCACGCACCCCTTGCGGGGTGCGACAGCAAAAACGTACAAAGAAAACTGCACTTTTTTTGAATTAGCAGACAAACTATCAGCAAGAATCGCGGCTAAAAAGCCATCTGCCAAAGCTGATCGCTGTGCATAACCAAGAAAAGTAAAGCTGCTTAAGTGCGAACCTGGCTAAGGAACATTGTGTGCTGGATATTCGCACTATACCATGAGGGTATCCTCCGGCGAATAGGTTTGCTTACAACCGAAGTGCTCGATCTTGTTTTCATACTTTTTACCCAAGTAGTAAAACCGAAGACTGTCTCGTTCAGAATCCATTATTTGACACAATGTATGTTGAAGGCTGCGGCATTGTGCAGCATCAAGCAAACACTCAAAAACAGAATTTTGAACCCGCTGGCCATAATTGACGCATTGCTTGGCAATTTGCCGCAGTCTTCTGCGCCCTGCCGCATCTTCAGTATTCACATCATATGTAATCAGGACAAGCATATCATACCTCATTTCCACAGGAATGGGGGATAATCCTCCAGACCGTCTCGAAGATAACGTGCCAGGAGCAGGCTCTGCACATATGGAACCATCCCCCAGGGCATCTTTTCAGCCAGAAACGGATGGGTAATTGCTTCCTTTTTCCTTTCCTGCCACTTTTGCAGAAAAGCTTTGCGCGCATTGTCTGCTAAGAACACTGCACCGTTTTCCTGCACGTTAAAATCGGCTGGCTTGACTGTACGGTTATTGATGAGCGTCAGCACAAAACGATCGGCGAAGCAAGGCCGCAGCTCTTCCATTAGATCCAGCGCAAGCGATTCCCTGCCGGGATGATCACGATGTAGATAGCCGGCATAGGCATCCAGTCCAACGCTTTCCAGGGCCGATGCGCAATCGTGCGCCAGCAAGCTATAGGCGAAGGACAGCAGCGCGTTGAAGGCGTCCATGGGCGGACGGCGGCTGCGCTCATGAAAAAAGAACGTGTCTTTCCCTTGCAGGATCATATCGTCTATTACGTTGAAATAAGCTGCCGCTGCGCTGCCCTCCAGCCCGCGAAGCATATCCAATGAAGAAGCTGCCGCAATCTGCGGAAGTGCTGCCTGCAGCTGAGCTGATACATTGGCAAAGCGTTGCTCGTCAATGCGCATGGGGTGGTCGCGCCGGGTGCGCTCCACACTCCAGCGGGCATTATAGATCTTGCCAAAGATCATACTGCGGGCAATGCGGCAGCTTTCATGTGGATCATCTGCCGCCCGATACTGCATCCGCCTAAGTAGGATGTTCCCATGCTCCGTGCCGGAAACCCGCGCCAGAAAACGGCCGTTTGGCTGGCAGAAGGCAAGCCCGATATTCCGGCGAACGCACGCGCCCATCAGGGCAGGCGAAGCGCCGGAATAGGCGAAGGACACGATGCTTTGCAGCGTATGCAGCGGATAACGTGCCACAGCGGTACCGGAGCGATTGGCCACTACGTTTTCTCCATCCAAGGAAAGATATATATCCTCTGAGGTAACGAAAAGCGTATTCAGCAGCTGCTTCATGGCGACTCCTCCATGGCATGACGCAAGTAAGAGGAAACAGATTTGCTACGCATCAGCTTTGGCAGGCATAGCTCTTTTAACGACCAGGCGCCGCAGGCCTTTGTCGGCTTCACCTTCGGCGTTTTTCCCTGCGCATAAAGGCTGTGCATTTCCGCAAGCAGGGCGCGCACCTCCTGGCGCAGCTCCGGCGTGAACGTCACCTCGCTGCGACGGTGAATCTCGCCGTAGTAGAGCGCACCCTGGGGAATATCGCAGCAAAGCATCTCTTCCAGGCACATCGCCTGGCCGCAAAGCTGCAGTGTGTCCGCCGTATGCTCCTTGGGCGCTCCGCGCTTATATTCCACAGGATATGGCTGCCACATTCCCTCGCGTTCTCGCAACGGAATGCCTGCGCTGCCGCGATGGAATTCCAATACATCGCACGCGCCTGAAACGCCCAAAGTGCGGGAAAGCACGCGCATATCGCGCGTAATCAGAAGATCTCCGCGGCTTTCCGTAAACGCTCCGTTGTGGGCGTTCTGGTGCAGAATTGCGCCGTCGACTGTGCGCAGGTTTTCCGCCCATTGGTTTTCGATGTGGATCAATGCCCATTGCCTGCGGCAGAATTTGAAGTGCTGCAAGCCGGACAGCTGCAGGAAATCCTCCTCCTGATAGATCACCCCATTTGCGTGCAGGTTACGCCGGCGGGCAAATGCGCCTCGTCCACAGTAATGGCGTAGTCGGAAAAGCTCCTGGGCACGGCGGTGTCGCCGCAGCGCTGCGCGCGAACCAGCTCAAACAGCTTATGCGCGGGGGCACAGCCCAGCTCGCTGTCGTGCTTGAAAATGATCAGCCTGCGCACAGCCATTTTACCCCGGGCTGCGGAATGATCATTCTCAAACATATTCAGGATGGCCGACCAAAGCAGGTCCAGATCAGCCTGCGAAAAGCCCGTGCTCTTGCGGGCCAGATTGGCCGATATATACCCCTCTGCCCGGTACAGGCCATAGGGAACGATATACTTACGGCCCATTTCGATGCCTTTTTTCTCTGCATCAGCTTCGGTGGTAATGGCTGAGCGGGTGATGGTAATTTCCTGCGGCAGGATGGGATCGACGCTGCGGGCAAAGCCCAGCTGCACCGGGCCGCGCACCTGTCCGCAGTTCAGCGCGCCCTTTACAAAGGTGGTCATTACTGCGCCGAAGGTGCGGATATCGTAGAAGTTGGCGCACATGAAATCCCGCAGCTTTTCATCCAGGCGCTCGTCCTTTTTCTTTGCCTCCTTCAGCTTGTCCGCATCCACGCCCAGATAGGCGCAGGCCTCCTTATCGCTGGCATTGAGCGGCACGTTATCTTTAATATAGATGCGGTAGCCGCTTTCGCCCTCTTTGACTGTTTCCACATAGTTGCGGATTTTACGCTTCAGGCACACGTCCGTTACCAGGCCATAGCCGGTTTCCGGATCTACGCGGGGCATGTTGCCTGCGTCGGGATCACCGTTGGGATTCCCGTTTTCGACATCGAAGAAGATCACGAATTCATAGCGGTTCCGGATAGGCTCAGACATTTTCATTTTCCTCCTTTTTGGTATATCGTTTTTGCTTCTGATGATAGTAGCCAAGGTCAAACGAGCCCTGCTGCGCAAGCGTCATACGCGCAGGATAGCTGTCATCAAGAATGCCCTTTAGCGCGCTGACCTGCCGGTCGTAGACGATGCGGCTGCCGGTGTTCAGCTTGCGCAGGTGCTTTTGATACAGATTGTTCAGCACCGGAAAGATGCTTGCCGGCATGGCTGCCGCTGAGTTAAAGTACTTATCCTTGATCGTTGCGTTGATGCCAGGGTTGGCTGCCTGCTGCACGGCTTCATATACCGCGAATAGGCGGCCAAGCGTATAGGCTGGATTGGTACTGGTTTCATTCAGACCCACGGTTAATACCTCCTCGGGACAGTCTGCATGGGGATTTTTCAGATAGTATGCTTTCAGGATGGCCGCCCGGCCCCAGGTAATGCTTCGCTCGGCCCGGATGCGCAGCATGACGGCCTCCAGCAGTGATGCTGGATATGGCGTGCCGGAAAATACCGCGCGCGCCGTCGCGCCCGCCATGGCGGGAGAGGGGACTTTTTCGCGGGCGTTGGGGTTTACTGTTTCGCGCAGCAATGCCCACAGCGGCAGGGTTTCACGCTGCGCGCCTGTGATTTCCAGCCGCTCATAGTGCGCGTTGATGTTCTTCATCAGCCTGCCAAAGCTGTCCCGCAAAAAGAAGCGCACCGAAAGCCGCGCGGCGTTTGGGGCAAGACCCAGAATATAGAACGGCCGGCTGGGGTCGACGCCCAGCTCCTCGCATGGAAGCCCGTCTGCCAGGCGCTTGAGCACCGCGCGCAGCTCGTTATCCGATAACCCAGGGTATTCGCCGCCAAACAGCAGCGACATGCCCAGATCCTGATAAACGGGCTCCGCGCCCTCCGCCCAGCAAACCACGGTTGTATCGCCGATCTGCTGCACGTTGTTTTTGTCCGCCAGCAGATGGTTGAGCGCGGCGGTATAGGCAAAGGCTGCATAGCTGCCTACGGGCGCGTTGAAATTCTGCTCATGGCCGTAGGAGCAAAACGCAGGCGCGTTGAACGAGACCAGCGCAGCCCCGCTGGACTGTGCGTTTTTCACACCCTTCACAGATGGATGGATGGCGGGAATTGTATCCATGCGGCCTGTCACCAGACATTGCATTCGAGTATTGCTTCCGTCTTGATTGGTGTATCGATTCCATGCCTCCCGAATGGCCGGATCTTCCTGCGGATAACATCCATCCACGCGGAAAAGCAGATTGCCGCCTGCCGTGATTTCATCCAGCTGTCCGGACAAGGCCGGGTGCTTGGCGGCATCCTGCGGTTGCCAGCAATCAAAGAAAGCTAAGATGGCGCGTGCGACGGGGGAATCCACGCCATCCAGGATGGTGTGATGCAAATCCGCTGCGGCGTCAAAGCACTTCTGGCTGCGCGAGGCCGCCTCTCCTTGTTTGATTCCCAGCAGGTAGCCAGAGTTTTCCCACAGAAAATTTGAACTGACTCCGCTGGTCTTTTTGGCCGCCGCAGGCAGCGTGATGCTTTGCGGCCGCAACACCGTTTTCTTGCCGATCAGGGTTTCCTGCATGGTGGGGATTATCTGCGTCAATCGTCCATCCGCGTCCAGGCACAGTGCAAAGCTGATTTTGGCCGGGCTCCAGCCAGGCGCGGCAATCTCTCCGCGCTGCAGGAGATCTTCATAGCAGCGGGTTAAGGCTTGCAGAATCATGCGCGTACCTCCTCGCTGCCCGGCTGCGGAACATGAAGCACGCCATCAGTCAGCACGGCCCTGAAAAAGCGGGGCGTAATGTTCTTTGGATCGCTGTAATCCATATCCCACAGCATCCAGCCAAGGCTTTGCGTGCCGCGAAGCTCCTCCGGGCAGGGCGGCAGCTCCGCGCAGCGCTGGAAATGCGCGGCAAATTCCCGCATACCCAGGTAAGGCATGCTGTAAAACTGGCCGCGTTCCAATCGCCGCTTGATAATATCCTGGAACTTGCCAGGATTATCCCCAAGCGCAGCATGATCCGTCATTTCAAAGTGCGCATCGATGACATAGCGCACGTCGCGCAGCACCATGGCCGCGCGCTGCTGGATGCTGTCCGGCGCAGCCAGGTATAATTCGCCGCAGCCCTTTTCCATAACCCCCTTGACCTTCCTGGCGCTGATCGTATCCTTTACCTCGTTTCGGCGAATGTTGGTAAAGCGAATCGGACTGCATACATGAATGCGCTCAATGATCCACCGGAAGCCGGGATGCCAATAGATGCTTTCCAGCAGACCGCGCGCCGCCGAGGGCGTCATTATGTCATAACTGACGCGCTCAGTTTTCATTTCCGGCCTTGTAAAGCAGGCATAATCGCCCCAGACCTCCACTTGAATGGCCATATCATCCCTTCCTTTCTAATATTATTTATAGTGTCATCCAGCGCGGATGAATTTCAGATAAACTGCGCCTTTCCGCTCTCCGGCTCCAGCGAAAGGCCCAATGCATTGTCGTATAGCTTTGAATCTATCAATATGGCGCTGTCCTGATCCAACGTGGGTACTTCATTGACTGTCATTAGCGCGCCTGCGGCGTAAAGTGCCTGGAAATGCGGCTCGTATATGGATACTGCATAACGCCCCAGGCTGCGGTATAACGCTTTTGAGCATTGTCCCGACTGCAGCTGCTGGATCAGGTCGATTCCTTCTCCGTAGGGTATATAAACAGTGCGCGTATTGCGGTCGATCAGGTGAAATCTCTCCGCAACGGTTTGAAACGGATAATCGCAGCCGCACAGGCCGTGCTCAAAGGCATCGATAACGCCCAGCTTATCCAGATGATCGCCGCTGAGGCTACGCAGGCACTGAAAATAGCGTCCCATGGTTTCCGGTGCATTCGGTTCCTGCCCGCCTGACAGCGCTTCCCGCGCCGCGCCGATGGCCGTGCGGAAGAGCAGAGGTGGTGGCTCCGTGCGCTCAAAAATCATAACAGTGCTTTCGCTGGCTGGGCGCTTTCCTTCCCGATTGCATCGCCCTGCGGCTTGCAGGATGGAATCCAGGCCCGCTATTTCCCGATAAACCATCGGGAAATCCACATCTACACCCGCTTCAATCAACGAGGTAGAAACAACCCGGCAAGGAACGCCGCATTGCAGTCGATTACGGATTTCCTGCAATACGGATTGCCTGTGGGCGGGAACCATCAGCGTGGAAAGATGAAAGCTGCCTTCCTGCGGCAGCAGCTCAAATAAACGCTGTGCTGCCTTGCGGCTGTTGACAATGCACAGGGCTTGCTGCTGCGCGCTAAGCTGTCCGGCCAGCGCCTCATCCGTCAGCTGCCCTGCCTGCTGAAATGAAACACGGCGGAAGCGTGCATACAGACTGCGCGTTTGTGGGCATAGTTCAGAAATGGAGCAATTGGGCGCATAGGCGCGCATCAGATCGTCCAGCGCAGGCTGTGTAGCAGTGCAGAGTACCACCGTAGCATCGAATTGCCCAGCCAATGCGGCTATTGCAGCTATGCAGGGGCGCAAATGCGGCAGCGGCAGCATCTGTGCTTCGTCAAAGATAATCACGCTGTTGGCCAGATTGTGCAGCTTTCGGCATCTGGAAGAACGATTGGCATACATGGATTCAAATAATTGCACCGCCGTAGTGACGATTACTGGCATATCCCAGTTTTCTGACGCCAGCGCTTTTGCAATTTGCTCGGGCGGCGCGCCGTCGTTTAAATCAAACTGCACGCCGGAATGATGCTCCAGTACGTTTTGCCTTCCCAGAATATCCCGAAAAACGCTGGCATTTTGTTCGATGATGGAAGTATATGGAATTACATAGACAATCCGGCGCATCTGGTGCGTCAGCGCATGCCGCAATGCGAAAGCCAGGGAGGCAACTGTTTTACCGCCGCCGGTCGGCACAGTCAACGTATAGATGCCCTTGGGCTTGCTGCCTGCCTCCATACAGGCGCTTAAAATATCGCAGCGCAGCCGATTGAGCGTTGTTGTTGGATTTCGCCAGGGACGAATATATGTCTGCAAGCGGGCAAACAGCGTTTCCATGCTGTCGTACACGCCGCGCCCGCGATCCCCCTGCATAAATTGCTCGGTATCCAGAAAATCTGCGTCTACCAGGCAGGAATATAGCATGCGAATCCAGAAGGATGCTTGCAATTTATCCTGCATTGTGCGTGGGGGGATCTGGGGCAGACAAATGCTGCTTGGGTCGCACTGTTCCAGGTAGTTCTCGACAATTCCCTTTCTTAACCGGCCATACAGGGTGTTGTCTCCTGGCTGATCGGTGTGTACATTACCAACGTTCTGCAATCCACTGTGATGTCCAGCGACGCATGCGGCAATCAGTCCATGATTTTGCCTGGCACAGGCAATTGCCCCGGCTGTGGCGTGATCCACAATGGGGCCATTATCCAGCAAACGATGCTGAAAACCAGGTGTATATTTGCCTATATCATGCGCGAGACCAGCCATTTCGCCTTCGTTTGCCGCACCAAAATCGGCAGCGAAAGCACGGCATAGCGCGGCCGTCCCCATTAGATGAGCGGTCACGGTTTGGTAAACGGGCTCTCCATCGGGTTCCGATGTTCGAACATGCGCGTAGTATTGCACAATTTTCTCCTCTTTGGTAACGGTACAAAAGAGTAAATCTTGTTTTTATGCATTGAGAAATAAAGATGTACGATGTATTGTAGGGATGGTGTCTTCATAATCATTATAATACACGATGCCAACCCCAAAGTCAATGTTTTATGCATTTGTAGGTGCCCCCGTTAATTTACCGCCAATTTACATTTCATGGTGGCCCCGCTAATTTACATTCCAGATCTTGCTTTTTGCCGCCTTTTATGATAAGGTAAGATGATGAGAGAGCAGGTGATTTTGGAATGCGAATTTTGGAATCCTCCGAGGATTATTTGGAAGCGATGCTGATGATGCAGGAGCGCTTTGGCTATATTCGTTCTATTGATATTGCAAACGAGCTGAACGTGACCAAGCCCAGCGTGAGCTACGCCACCAAGCGGCTGCGGCAAAACGGCTACATCACCATGGATAAGGAAGGGCTGATTACCCTGACAGAGAGCGGCTTGGCCATTGCGGAACGGGTGTACGAGCGGCATAAGACGCTGTCCTCCTTCTTTATGAAACTGGGGGTGGATGAGAAAACTGCGCTGGAGGACGCCTGCAAGGTGGAGCATGATTTGAGCGAACAGACCTACGAAGCGATTAAAAGACATGCGCTAAGCGCAAGAAAATAAAACGTTTTTGTGCTTTCAGGCCGTTTCCTATATGGGAAATGGCTTTTTTCGATGATTTAAAGAGTGAAATATTTCCATAAATTTTGGCTGCTGATTCAAAATCGCGCGGAACAAATAAAAATTAAGCAATATCGATAAGATTGACACGATTATGACACAAATAGATCAATTGTTGCGCAAACTGAAATATTGCAAAAGGAAACAAAACAAAGAAAAAACATAAACAAACGTTTAAAAACAGCGAAAATACAACGTTTTTTGGGCGCTCCTTCCGCAAATGCGCAAATCGATCAAAACTGCCACAATGTGGCAAAAATCGGACATTTAATGCATACACTGGTATTAAACTGACCAAATGATGAATATTAATCGATAACCGAATACTTGAAAAATAAATAGAAAGTGTTATAATGGCGGCGCAAAGGAGGAGACAGTATATGCCTTCAATCGAAAAGAAAGAGAGTGGACTCAAAAAGAGTCTGGGCCTGATCTTCGTCTACACCGTTGCGACAGGCTCCATCTTCACCTACGTTAGCTACTGGGATTCCGTGTTCTTCTCTTACTGCGGCGCGGGCACCTTCCTGGCCTTCGCGCTGATGACGCTGGCGATCCTGCCCGTTGCGCTGGTGTACAGCGAGCTTTCTCCGCTGTTCCACACCTCCGGCGGCGAACTGATCTACAACACCGTGGGCATGAACAAGCACGTGGGCTTCCTGGCCTCCTGGCTGATCATGGCTGCCTGGATCTCCGTTCCCCCGGCTGTGTGCATGGCCATCGCTACCTTCTTTAAGGAAATCTTCGGCCTGGCCATCCCCACCATTGGCATTGTGGGCATCGGCGTTGTGATCCTGCTGCTGGTATTTGCCATGAGCATGCAGAACATCACCTTCCTGGTCAAGGTGCAGGCCTTCTGCCTGTTTGCCAACATCGCCACCACCCTGCTGACCGCCGTGCTGGTGCTGACCTCGGGTCACTGGAGCATCAGCAACCTGGCTGGTATGTTCAACTTCTCCAATATCGAAACCACCGGCGGTATCCCCGGCTGGATCATCGGTATGGCGCTGCTGATCACCCCCTACTTCGGCTTTGAAACCGTGCCTCAGATGGTGGAGGAAGGCGACTTCCCCATCAGCAACACCAAGAAGGCCATCTGCGGTTCCGTGCTGACCTGCGGCGTGATCTACGCGATCTTCTTCTTCTGTGTGGCCGGCCTGGACAAGCCCGCTGTGCTGCTGGCTGACGGCGTTGGCGATACGGGCTTCATGACCATCCGCGCGATGCAGAATCTGCTTGGCTGGCGCGTATGGCCCATGATCTACGCTGTGATCTCCGTGCTGCTGGGCATGACCGCTTCCATCCTGGGCTTCTGGATGTCCACCGTGCGCATGATGTACTCCATGGGTAAGAAGAACTTCCTGCCCAAGGCCTTCACCTATGTGAATCGCCATCAGCAGCCCATCCTGCCCAATATCTTCCTGCTGGGCATCAGCCTGATCTTCATCCTGCTGATGAACGCTGGTTCCTTCATGAACAGCTTTTTCAACCTCATGTCCTTCGGCTGCGCCTGCGCCTATGCCATCACCATGATCTCGGCTGTGCTGATTCACAAAAAGCACCCCGAATGGTATGTAGGCAACAAGAATCTGGTCAAGGGCGGCAACTTCACCCGCTTCCTGGCCATGATCATCATGATCGCCATCGCTTACTTCTGCACCCTGGGCCAGGGCAAGGACTCCTGGATCTGCTTTGGCATCTACCTGGGCATCGGCGCCTGCATCTGGCTGTGGATGGTGCTGGTACGCTGGAAGAAGTCCAAGGTGGTCATCGATACCCCCGACGGCTCCAAGGAATTCTAATTTCATCGCGTTCCCCGCGGACGGCGCCTTGCCGCGCCGTACCGCTCCCATATTTTAATCTAAACTGAAAAGGAGATTATTACTATGGCTAAGCTGACTGGTAAAGTTGCTCTGATCACTGGCGCTGCGGTAGGCCTGGGCGAAGGCATCGCCACCGCGTATGCCAAGTATGGCGCCAAGCTGTGCATGGTGGATCTGTCCCCCGAAGTGGAAAAGACCGCCGAAAAGCTGCGCAAAGAATACAACGCTGAGATCGTTACCTGCGTGGCCAACGTGGCCGATCCCGAGCAGATGAAGGCCGCCGCCGCCAAGGCTGCCGAGGCCTTTGGCGAAGTGAACATCGCCTGCTGCAACGCCGGCGTATGCCGCCTGGCTCCCTTTGAAGAAATGACCGATGCCGTGCGCGATTTCCACATCGACGTGAACATCAAGGGCGTTTGGAACACCTGCAAGGCTGTTATCCCCTATATGCTCAAGCAGGGCGGCGGCAGCATCGTGATCGCCTCCTCCGTGACCGGCGACATCGTGGCTGACGCTGGCGAGGCTGCCTATGCTATGACCAAGGCTGCGCTGGTCGGCCTGACCAAGTGCCTGGCTGTGGAATATGCCAACCGCAATATCCGTGTTAACTGCTCTCAGCTGGGCTATGCCCGCACCCCCATGGTGGAAAAGATGGCGCTGGAATCCAATCCTGAAGATCCCGAGAGCGCGATCAACGATATCGCCCGCGGCGTGCCGATGAAGCGTCTGGCCAAGCCCATCGAAGTGGGCGAGCTGTTCGCCTTCCTGGGCAGCGACGAGGCCAGCTACCTGACCGGTTCTCAGGTGGTCATCGACGGCGGTTCTACCCTGCCCGAAACCATGAGCATCGGCACCAACTGACGCTTCGCCGTTGATCCGGCATTATACAGCGCATAACAACGGGGGCTGTGTCGGCGCCGCGATCGAAATACCGATTGCAGGGCTGCACAGCCCCCTTTTGCGCGCGCAAAAATGCGTATAAGAAAGGAAAGGGAATATTTGTGGCTAAGGATAATACCGTCAACAGCCCGCTGACGGAGAATAAGCTCAACCGCAGCCTGAAGCTCATTTACGTATACGCTATCGCTACCGGCGCGATCTTCACCTTCATCGGTTACTGGGATTCGATCTTCTATGAATACTGCGGCCCCGCCACCTTCCTGGCGTTCCTGCTGATGACCGCGCTGATTCTGCCCATCGCGTTTGTATACTGCGATTTGGCTCCGCTGTTCCCCGAGGCGGGCGGCGAGCTGATCTACAACACCGTGGGACTGAACAAGCACTGCGGCTTCCTGTCTGCCTGGCTGATTATGGCTGCGTGGATTGCCGTGCCCCCGGCTGCGATCATGGCCATTGTGCAGTGGATTTTCCATGTAACAAACATTAACAGCAGCTTTACGGTGCTGGAAATCGTATCCGCCGTGCTGCTGGTGGGCTATTTCATCCTGAGCCTGCAAAACGTGGAAGTGGCCGGCAAGATTCAGCTGGTCATGCTGGCTTTGGCTATCACGGGCTGCATTGCCGCCTCCATCGCCTTTATAACCTCCGGTCAGTGGAGCCTGGATAATTTCTCCAACTTCTTCTATTCTCAGAGCAAGTCATCCTTTGGCATCCCCAGCTGGATCATCGGTATGGCCTTCCTGATTACCCCCTTCTTTGGCTTTGAAACCGTGCCGCAGATGATTGAGGAAGGCGACTTCCCAGTCAAGGACAGCACCAAGGCCATCTGGGGTTCGGTTGTTACCTGCGGCGTGATCTATGCGTTCTTCTTCATCGGCGTGGGCGGCATGAACGCGCAGCCCCTGGTGGAGGAGGGCGGCGCGGCCACCGGCGGCTTTCTGGCCATCTACCTGATGGAGCAGTTTGGCACCACCGGCTGGCGCGTATTCGCCATCCTGTTTGGCATCTGCGCCATCCTGTGCGCCATTGGCACCTGCCTGCTGGGCTTCTGGCTGTCCACGGTGCGCCTGCTGTATGCCATGGGCCGCACCAACTTCCTGCCTGCGTCCTTTGCCAAGCTGAACAAGCATCAGCAGCCCATCATCCCCAACATCCTGCTGCTGGTGGTATCCATCGTGTTCCTGGTGCTGCAAAACGCTGGCACCTTCATGAACGATTTCTTCAACCTGATGGCCTTTGGCTGCGCCTGCGCCTACGCGCTGACCATGATCAGCGCCATCCGTATGCACAAGCAGCATCCTGATTGGAAGAGCGGCTATCATCTGAAGGGCGGCAATTTCACCCGCTATCTGGCGCTGGTGATCTCGGTGGTCATCGCGTTCTTCTGCACGCTGGGCCAGGGCGTTGGTTCCTGGATCTCCTTTGCCGTGTACATGGGCATCGGCGTGATCCTGTGGGCGTGGATGGTGCTGTTCCGCTGGAAGAAGACCAAGGTGGTTGTAGATACCCCCGACGGGCCTAAAGAATACTGAGTTATCCCCCAGAAAATCGCCCTGCCTGCATATCAGGCGGGGCGATTTTTGCTGCGCGCCTTGCGGCGCATGGACGGATGTGATATACTGATTTGGAAATTTGCTGCTTACAGGAGAGGAAATGTACATGCGGGCTATTATTTTTGATATGGATGGGACGCTGCTGGATTCGGAAGGCTATTGGACGCGCGCGCCGCTGGTGCTGCTGGAGCGCAAGGGCATCCATGTGGATCCCAACAACATGCCCTGGATGGCGGAGTCCTTTCGCAAAACACTGAAGAACTATTTTAAATCGCCCGATTGCCAGCTGGATATGACCATGGACGAATGCGTGGCCTGGTGCAAAAACTATATGTACACCGAGATCTATCCCAAGGGCGTGCCGCAGCTCAAGCCCGGCGCGCTGGATACCCTGGAGGCCGCGCGCCAGCTGAACGTGCCCATGTGCCTGCTGTCCGCCACGGCGGAACCATCCCTGACCACCAGTGTGAACCTGACGGGCATTGTGCGCTACTTCCAGTTTTATCAAACCACCTGCGATGTACGCCCCAATAAAAACGATGTGGAACTGTTTGAAAACGCCGCGCATAAGCTGGGCTTTGAAACCAAGGATTGTCTGGTGATCGAGGATGCGCTCTACGCCATGACCACCGCGCGCGCCGCAGGCTGCAATGTGTGGGCCATTGAGGATGTGAAGCACGAAAAGGATCTGCCGGTCATCCTGCAAACGGCCAGCCGCTATTTCCACAATCATCAGGAGCTTTCGCAGGCTATTCGTGAGGAGTTTTCAAAATAAGCTGCGGGGAGGCGGCTGCCTATGTGGGATTGGGAGCTGATAAAAAGCGGTTCCTCGCAGGGCCGGTATGAGGTGCTTGTTCAGTATACGCACGAGGATTTTCATTATGCCCATGCCATCTCCTATGATACGGAGCAGAACGAGTATTGCCTGCATAACCATGCGCTGTACGAGCTGGTGTACTGCATCCGCGGAGATGTGATATATCAGGCGGAGGGCGTGCGCTATCAGATGGAGCCGCACAGCCTGCTGTTGCTTGCTCCGGCTGTTTTGCATAAGCTGTTCATCCGCTCGGAGCAGCCCTTTGAGCGACACACGCTGTACATCAACTATTTTGACGCGAATTCCGAAATGTCCTCGCTGATGGGCAAGTGCCTGCAGCTGTTCAATCAGCAATCGGTGGGCAGTGCGTATTACGGACCGGCGGAGTGCGCGGGTATTGTGCCGCTGCTGGAGCGGCTGGAGCGGGCCAGCGCATCCGATGACGAGCGGATTTCCTCCCTGGCTCCCTACTTTGCCAAGGCGCTGGTGGCGGAGCTGCTGATGATTGTCAACAGCGCCGCGCCCCTGGCGTTCAGCACGTCCGGTAACCATACCATCGACGCGCTGCGGCTGTATCTGAGTCAGAATTTTACCAGGGATATATCGCTTTCGGATATTGCGGAGCATTTTTTCTGGTCCAAGGATCATTGCAACCGCGCCTTCCATAAGGCGACGGGCATGTCGGTGATGCAGTATATTGCTTATAATCGCGTGCTGTATGCCCGTCAGCTGCTGGCGCAAGGCATGGGCGCGGCGGAGGCTGCGCGCGAGGTGGGGTTTTCGGATTACAGCAGCTTCTACCGCAGCTACCGCAAGGTGACGGGGCGCTCGCCGCGCGCAGACTATCAGGCAATGGAGCAATCGGAGCAATAGCAAAATGCTGCCGAACAAATCGATATTTGCAAGAATAAGCCATGATTTGCAATGGCTTTTTTTTATTTCTGATAGTATAATGAAGGGGATGAAAACGACAATGACATGTAATAACTGGTTTTGTTAACGCGAATTTAACGGATAATCAACGAAAAACTAAAAAATGAAGAAAACCGACAGACCGATTTCTGCAAAAATTAAGGGAGAGCAAGCTCTATGAACTTTGAAAGGATCATCGGCGATGTTGCCGCAATGAACTTGAACCTGTACGATCTGGCGCTGTACAGCGACGGCAGAATCCAATCGCACTGCTTTTGCCCCTGCAACCGCTGCAACAACAGCTATTCAGTAGCCAAGGCGTTCACTATGACGGCCGTCGGCTTGCTGTGGGAGCAGAACAAGCTGTCCGTGAACGATCGATTTTGGGATCTTTTTGCGCAGCAGCTGCCGGAAAACATCGATCCTGCCTGGAAGCTGGTAACGCTGGAGCACGCGCTGACGCACCGCATAGGCTTTGGCCAGGGCATTTTGGATATTGATGTTGAGGATACCACACGCTACCCTACGCAGGATTTTCTGCGCTATTTGTTTTCAACGCCCCTGCAGCACCGTCCGGGCGAAACGCGCGTGTATACCGACGGCGCGTTTTATCTGCTGTCGCGGGCGGTCAGCCTTATTGCGGGCGAAAAAATGGACGAGCTGCTGTCGCGGCGCATCCTGCAGCCCATGCGCTTCCGCGAGGCAGCCTGGAGCCGTGATCCGCAGCAGTACCCCATCGGCGCGACGGGCCTGTACATCAGCGCGGAGGATATGGTGAAGCTGGGCGCGCTGTACCTGCAGGACGGTGTGTACGATGGCCAGCGGCTGCTCAGCAGCGAGTGGGTGCGCCTGGCCCTGGCGCGGGAGTACGAATTCCACTCCGTTACGGCCAACGGCCTGATCGGCAAGGGCGGCATGTACGGGCAAGGGCTGTATTTTTCGCCGCAGCACGGCTTTGCCATCGCCTGGCACGCGCATCAGCCCGACGGCAGGGCAAAACTGATTGCCTATGCCGATACGCTGGAATAACATAGGTCTCAACGCAGAAGCGTTGATATATGGAAAATCAAAGAGGAGGAACCAACAAATGAAGAAGCTGCTTGCAATCCTGCTTGTGCTGGCGCTGAGCCTGGGCATGCTGCCTATGGCGCTGGCCGACGAACCGACCGTGCTGACCATCGGCTCCATCATCACCAAGCGTGATCTGGACAAGAATGTGCTGATCCAGCGCATCGCCGAAAAGCTCAACGCGAAAATTGAGTTCACCTACTACGACACCGATCAGTACTCCGTCATGCTGACCGACGGCACGTTGCCCGATATCATGCTGTCCAAGTATGAATATCTGCAGAACGTGCTGGCCAGCGGTCTGGCGCTCAACATCGAGCCCTATATCGACGAGCTTATGCCCAATCTGCGCAGCCCGCTGTACGCCAACACCATCAAGCTGCAGCAGACGCTCTTCCCCACGGAGGATAACGGCGTATACTTCATTTGCCCTGCCGTGGGCATCTGGAACGCCAAGGGCGGCGACGGTCAGTATCGCGGCTATATCGTGCGCTGGGACTATTACAAAGAAATCGGCGCGCCCGAGATCAACAACGACGAGGATTATCTCAACGCGCTGCTGAAGATGTATGAGAACCATCCTGTCAACGAGAACGGCAAGCCCAACTATCCCATGGGTGTATACGGCAACCTGAAGAATATGGGCGGCTACCGCGCTTCCTTCCTGACCGATGTGGCGGTCAACCTGTGGAGCAGCACCTATTTCTTCAAGTCCAGCATCTATGACGGCGAGCTGATCAACTGCTACACCAACACCGAGCGCTCCAGTTACTGGAAGGATATTGCCTTCTATAACAAGGTGTATCGCACCGGCTTGTTTGATGAGGATATCTTTACCATGTCCGGCGACGAATACGACGCAAAGGTGGCCGAGGGCCGCTACATGGGTATTCACTATGTCGATAGCGCCCTGTATGACAATGAGGTGAAAAAGAATCCCGAAACCTTGGCGGGCTATGTGGTGCTTCCCTCCAAGGGCTCCATCCTGTACGCTGACTGCATGCTGATGATGGGCAACGCTCCCACCTATCATGCTTTCATCAACGCCAAGTCCGCCAACAAGGAGCTGGCGATGAAGTTCTACAACGAGCTCTATGATCCGGACTTCAACCGCGAAATGTATAGCGGCGTCAAGGGCGTGGATTGGGATTATGACGCCAACGGCGTGCCCTATATGTTCCCCGAAACCCTCAAGAAGATTGCCGACAAGGACGAAAGCTTCATGGGCGCGGGCTACCACAGCCGCGATCCGTACCTGACCGCTTACAACCCGTCCTGCCTGCATCCTGATGGATACCCGCTGGATCTGCTGGAGATCAGCACCGCCCGCGCCGACAGCCAGAACTATCTGGAAAGGGATTATGCCGCCCATTACGGCGTGAACTACTGGGTAGACGCGATGTACAATACGATGCTGAACGACTCCACCGACCCTGGCGAAACCGTTATGCTGGCCCTGGCGGAGATTCCCACCGAGCGCAAGCGCGTGATGGATAACTGCAACGATATCCTGTACCAGGCGATGCCCAGCCTGATTCAGGCCGAGAGCGACGAGGAGTTCGCCGAGATCCAGGCTGATGTTATCGCGCAGCTGAACGAGCTGAACGTGGAAGAACAGTATCAGTGGTACAAGGAGCAGTGGGCGCCTGCCAACGAGCTGGCCCGTCCCTTCTTTGAAGCTTACGCTGCCCAGTATAAGTGATTGAACCGCGCGCGGCGCGCGCAAACACCTGCCGCAGGCTCGCTATGCGAGCCTGCGGCAGACATTGCCAATGAAGCGATGCTGGAAAGCCTGCCCCAGGCATTCTGCAAAAAAGGAAGGAACGCAAAATGACAAGCCTGCCCACAATACGCAAGCGCCGTAAGCGCTGGAACCTGTTCTTTTTGGCGCTGCCGCTGATGCTGATGGTGCTGGCATTTCGGTACGCGCCGCTGTTCGGCTGGTACCTGTCGCTGGTAGATTATAAGGTCGGACAGCCGATTTTCAAGTCTCGCTTTGTGGGGCTGTACTTTTTCAAAATGCTGTTTACCAGCCGCGATATGTCGCGCATCATGCGCAATTCCATCATCCTGTCCGCGCTGAAAACCGTCTCGCTGGTTCTGCCGCCCGTCTTTGCCATCCTGCTTAACGAGCTGAATAACAGCCGCTTCCGCAAGTTTGCACAGACGACCACAACCCTGCCGCACTTTGTCAGCTGGGTCATTGTGTATTCTATTGCCTATGCGCTGTTTACTTCCGATGGTATCGTTAACCAGCTGCTGGGCCTGTTCGGCAAGTCCCAGAAGCTGCTGACCAACAAAAACGCCGTATACGGATTCCAGACAGGCATCTGGATTTGGAAGAACCTGGGCTGGAAATCCATCATTTATGTCGCCGCCATTGCCGGTATCGATCAGGGGCTGTATGAGGCGGCCACGGTGGACGGCGCAAATCGCTTTCAGAATGTGCTGCACGTTACCATTCCGGGACTGATGCCTACGTTTGTGGTCATGATGCTGCTGGGCATATCGGACTTTGTATCCAACGGCATGGAGCAGGTATACGTGTTTGAAAACGCGCTGGTTACGCGAAACATAGAAACGCTGGAGCTGTATACCTACAAAAAGGGAATCAAGCTGATGGACTACTCCTACGCTACGGCCATCGGCATGTTCCAGTCCTTTATCAGTATTACGCTGCTGACGCTGACCAACCTGCTGGCCAAGCGCGTGCGCGGCGAATCCATTGTGTAAGGAGGAAAAACAGGAAATGGTACATCATGATTCCGTGTCCCGTAAGATTTTCAATGTCTTCAATATCCTGTTTTTCCTGGTGATCATCACGCTGTGCCTGTACCCGCTGTGGTATATCTTCGTTCAGTCGCTTTCCTCGGGCCCGCTGGCGGTGAACGCCGTGGCCTGGCCGATCAACTTTACCCTGAAGAATTATGCCGATGTTTTCAAAAGCGGCGATGTTCCCCATGCCTTTTTGATTTCCGTGCTGCGCACAAGCATCGGCACGGCCTGTACGCTGCTGGCCTGCATGCTGCTGGGCTATCTGTTTTCCAAGGAGGATATGCCCCTGCGCAAGGTGATGTACCGCATCCTGATAATCACCATGTATGTGAGCGGCGGCCTGATCCCCACATATCTGGTATACAAGGCCTATCGCCTGACCAACTCCTTCCTGGTATACATCCTGCCTGCCGTGGTGGACGCCTATTATGTTATCCTGATTAAAACCTATGTGGAGCAGCTGCCGATTTCGGTGGAGGAAAGCGCCATGATCGACGGCGCGGGCACCATGTGCATCTTCCTGAAGATCATTCTGCCCATGTCCCTGCCAATTGTGGCGACCATTGCCATCTACGCCTCTGAGGGACAGTGGAACTCCTGGTTTGACAACCATATTTACGCCATCAGCAACAAAAAGATCCTGACCCTGCAGTATATGCTGTATCGCTATCTACAGGAGGCGGAATCCATTGTGCGCGAGCTGAAGGAGCGCGATCCTGGCGCGGCTGTGCCCATCACGCCCCGCGGCGTGCGCATGACGGTGACGATGATTACGGTTGTGCCCGTGCTGTGCATTTATCCCTTCTTCCAGCGCTATCTGATTAAGGGCCTGATGATAGGCGCGGTAAAGGGCTGATCGACAGAAAAAGCACCGTGCCCCCAAATCCTGCGCCTGTGCACAGCCTGATGCTTAAGCGTCCGCAGCTGCCTGATGAAAACAGCCGCAGGCATAAAACAACGCCGCCCTCAATCGCAATGCTTGGGGGCGGTGTTTTGTGAATTAAGATATGAGGCTTTTTTCGTTGTCGGTATTCTTGCCATCTACGACAGAAAGAACAGGAATTATCTTATCTGCACTGGTATTTATAATATTGGTCCCAAGAAGAGCTTTTGCCATCCAGATGACAACAACCAAAACAATAATCGGTATGCCGCATGATGTGACGAGTTTGATGGCGTTGCTTCAATATTTGATGCGTTGATCTTGCCAATGATAGATAGGCAAGTAATTCCAGTGCTTTTCTTTCATGTAATCTGTATCTCCTTTTGCTGCAGAATTAAAAAAACACCAGCGAGATAATAGAAGTTAAATCGCTGGCGTTGAAAGTATGCAATTACGCCTGATCGGGGAAATCGCCCTCGTACAGGTAGCGCTGGGTGGCGGGACCGGCCTTGCCGTCCTGCACCAGGCCCTTGGCGCGCTGATAGTTCTTTACGGCCTTGACCGTCGCGTCGCCGTAGTAGCCGTCGCAGGTGCCGCTATAGTAACCGGCGCTTTTGAGCGCCTGCTGCAGCTTCTTCACCGGCTCGCCCATCATCCCCTTTTCCAGGGTGAAGTAGGTGCCGTTGGGGGCGGCGGTTACGCGCACATACATGTTGGGGGTAGCGGTGGGCTTGGCCGTCACCTTGGGGGTGGCGGTAGGCTTGGCCGTCGCCCTGGGGGTAGTGGTGGGCCTGGGCGTGGCGGTCTTGGTGGAGGGGTTCACGCTGCCGGTAAACAGCTTGAGCAGCGTGCTGTGCCCGGCCTTGCCGTCGGCAGTGAGACCGTTGGCGGACTGGAAGTTCTTTACCGCCGTTTCCGTGGCCGCGCCAAAGGAACCGTCCGCGGCGCTCTTGAGGAAGCCGAAGGAGCGCAGCTCATTTTGCAGCAGGCGCACAGCGGCGCCCTCATCGCCCTTCTTCAGAGTAACGCCGATGATGCCTACGGCAGCGCTGGCCTTCTTGGCGGAGTTGGCGTACATCTTCTCCAACGTGCCGGGGCCCGCCACGCCGTCCGCATCCAGACCGTTGCGGCGCTGGAATGCCGTGATGGCGGATTCAGTGATGGCGCACACCTTGCCCGATGCGCTGCCATACAGGTAGCCCAGCTGGATCAGGCGGTTCTGCATCTGGCTGACGTTTGCGCCGCTGCTGCCCTGGGACAGGTATACATTGGTGTGGGGCTTATTGGTGGGCTTGGGCGTGGCCGTGCCCTTGGGCGGGGCCGTCTTGGCGGAGGAAGAGCTCAGCTTGGCCAGCGTGGCCGAGCCAACAACGCCGTCGGCCTTCAGGCCGTTCTGCGCCTGGAAGCGCTTGACTGCGTTTTCGGTGTACTCGCCAAAGTCGCCGTCAGCCTTACCTTCAAAATAGCCCAGGCGGCGCAGCGCCTCCTGCACGTTCTTGACGGCATCGCCCTGGCTGCCGCGCTTGAGCACCGCGTTGGTGCTGGCGGTAGTGCCGGGGGCGGTGGAGGGCGTGGCGGTTACGCCGCCGAGGAGGGTGCCCGGCACCGGCGTGACCGATCCAACATAAGCCGTGGCGTTAGGATCGGGGGTGTTGGTGGTCCAGCTCTGCTGGTTCAGGTTAGGATCGGGCGTGGGAGTAACCACCTCGGGCGTGTCGGTGGGCGCATCCGGGATGGGGGTGAACTTCTTGAATGTGGACGTGGGGATGGCGTTTTTGTCCGGATCGACAATGCAGCCGCTAAGCGCCATGCACAGCGCGCACAGCAGCAGTCCCAGCAGCAGCAGTTTCCAGATACGGAGCTTTTTCATGGTGATCCCTTCCTTCCGGCCATGGCCGGCAAATGATGATCCGGTTACATAAGATTAGACGGAGAACGGCTGCGTTTTCTTCCCAGTTAAATGGAAGAAACGCAAATTTTACATCAGGGAGCTGATGCCCTGATAAACAATACCCTGCATGCCCACGCTTTGCGCGGCGCGGATGTTCTCCGCCCGGTCGTCGATGAACACAGTTTCGGCGGCGTTCAGGCCATAGCGGCTCAGCAGCAGCCGATAGATGGCAGGGTCGGGCTTGATCAGCTTTTCGCGGCCGGAGATGATCATCCCGTCGAACTGACTGAACACATCGGCAAAGCGTTCTTCCGCACGGGCGAAGCCTACCGGGCCGTAATTGCTGAGCACATACAGGCGCTTGCCCAGGGTGTGCAGCTGAGGCAGCAGCTCGGCCGTGGGCAGCGCGGACATCTGCTCGTGAAAATGCTGCATCACATACAGCGCCTGGGGCCAAAGCTCAGGCACGCCGATATCCGCGCATTCCTTGCGGGCGCAGGCCTCCTCGGAAATGGTACCCTCGTCGATGCGCGACCAGGTGGGGCAGGTGAAGAGAACCTCCTTGGTCAGCACACGTGCCGCGCCGGGCGGCAGCAGGCGGGGGATAAACTCATCAGGCTCAAACCGCAGCAGCACCTGGCCTACGTCAAATACCACATTGCGAGCGTTTTCAAGCAGTGCGTTCAAGGGGAAAAACCTCCATCCTTTGTTACCGTATTCAGCATATCACACTTTTGTAACAATTTCAACACCTTTTCGGGAATCCGCCAAAAGATGTAAGAATATACGCAAAACAGACAATTGCCGCGCATCGTGGCTTGACAAGCGGGCGGCACTTGGGTAAACTGGCATCATGGCGGATTGGGCGTTGGCGAAGCCACCGCCCACCGAAAAAATGAAGACTCATTTTTTCGGGCCGCGCATGTCGCCGCTCCGGATTAAAAAATGCCGCCCGGTGGACGGCGAAAGGGAGCCCCTTGATTGCATCTTGACGATATTTTTTATTTGCAAAACTACGGCGGGGTAGGCCGCCATTCTCTGCCGAAAGGAGAAACCGATGAACCAAAGAAAGCTGAGCCGCTATTTATTGTGGATGGCGCTGATTGCGACGCTGGTGTCCGCCTATGAGTTCTGCACGCGGGTAGATGCGATGTGGAAGCCGCTGAAGATGTTTTGGAATATGGCCGTGGGAGAGAAGATTCCTCTGGCGCGCGCGGCGACCTATGTGGATATGAGCATTTTTGAAATTCCGCTTTATCTGCTTTGCAGCGTGGCGCTGGGCATATGGGCCCTGTGGGCGCGGCGCACGCGGCGCGGCTGCGCGCTGCTGATCGCTCCCAGTGCGGTGCTGGCTGCCCTGGGCTTTATCCTGCCCCTGACGCTGGCGGGCAAATGGGTGCGCGCGGTGCGCCTTCTGCCCATGATTGTGCTGTGCGCGCTGAGCGTTGCGCGCGTGGCGATACGGGAGCCGGAGCGGCAGCGCCGCCCGCACGACCAGCGCCCATTGCCGCCTGAGCGCGGGCCGCGCCCCCTGCCCATGCATGCCGATACGCCGGAGGAGCGGCAGCGCGTGAAGCGGCGGTATCGTAGAGCCTCTTGAATGGATGAACTGATATACGGAAAGGAAGATTCCCCATGCAGAATTTTGCGCGCCGCGCAAGGCAAACCCTGATTGGCGACAAGGCGTTTTATAAGGCCGTGCTGGCCATTATCATTCCCGTGATTATTCAAAACGGCATTTCCAACTTTGTAAACCTGCTGGACAACCTGATGGTGGGCGCGCTGGGCAATGAGGAAATGTCGGGCGTGGCCATTGCCAATCAGCTGGTGTTTGTGTTCAATCTGTGCGTGTTCGGCGGTCTGTCGGGCGCGGGTATTTTCGGCGCGCAGTTTTACGGTGCGGGCGATATCGAGGGCCTGCGCAACACCTTCCGCATTAAGCTGATGCAGTCCGCGGCGCTGCTGGCCGTCACGTTTATCGTGCTGCTGGGCTTCAGCCGCCCGCTGATCTCGCTGTTCCTGCGGGGCGACGGCGACGCGGCCATGGCGGAAAAGATGCTGGGCTTTGGCCATGAATACCTGATGGTCATCCTGATCGGCCTGCCTGCCTTTGCGATCAGCACCAGCTATGCCGGCACGCTGCGCGAGATGGGCGAAACCCGCCTGCCGATGATCGCCAGCGTATCGGCGGTAGCCACCAACGCGGTGTTCAACTATCTGCTGATCTTCGGCCGCCTGGGGTTCCCGCGCATGGGCGTGGTGGGTGCGGCCGTGGCCACGGTGCTTAGCCGCTATGTGGAATTGGCCATCATCGTTATTACCACCCATCGCCGCAAGGAGCGCTATACCTTTATTCAGGGCGCGTACAGCACGTTCCGTGTGCCGGGGCCGCTGTTTAAGGCGGTCATCAAGATGGGCTCGCCTCTGCTGTTCAACGAGGCGCTGTGGTCCATCGGCATGAGCACGCTGACGGCCATCTACTCCCTGTGCGGGCTGACGGTGGTATCGGCGCTGAGCATCAACAGCACCATCAGCAATCTGTTCAACGTGGTGTTCATGTCCATGGGCACGGCGGTATCGGTGATGGTGGGCCAGGCGCTGGGCGCGGATGATTATGATCGCGCGCGCAGCACGGCCTGGAAGCTGGCGGCCTTCGGCGTGGCCGGGGCCATTGCCATGGCGCTGCTGCTGATCCTGGCCTCGCCCTATATTCCCCACGCGTATCGCGGCATCACGCGCGATGTGCGCGATATGGCGACCGACCTGCTGATTATCGCCGCGCTGGCTATGCCCATTCATTCCTTCTCGCATACATCGTATTTTACGCTGCGCTCGGGCGGCAAAACGTTTATCACCTTCCTGTTTGACTGCGTGTATACCTGGGTGGTATCCGTGCCGGTGGCCTATCTGATGGTCAAGGTGCTGCATGCCGATATCTACGCTTCCTACGCAACGGTGGAGTTTATCAATATCGTCAAGTGCGTGATCGGCTTTATTCTGGTGCGTAAGGGCGTGTGGATTCAGAATATCACCCGCCTTCATCAGCATGCGGACGCTTGAGTATACCGTTCCTCCCCAGGAGGCGGGGCGCAGGCTGGAATATGTGCTGCGCGCGCATTTTGAGCTGTCGGAGCATCGGCTGCGCAGCCTGAAGTTTGCTGACTGCATCCTGCTGGACGGTGCTCCCGCTCATGTGGGGCGCGCTGTGGCGGCGGGGCAGACGGTTATGGTGCAGCTGCGGGATGAGGGGGCGGCCCTTGCGCCCTATGATCTGCCGCTGCGCGTGCCGTATCGGGATGCGGATATCCTGATTGTGGATAAGCCTGCGCCGCTGCCCTCCATTGCCAGTGCCCGGCAGGACAGCGCCACGCTGGAAAACGCGGTATATGCCTGCCTGGGCTGCCCGGCGGATTTTGTCTACCGGCCCGTCAGCCGCCTGGATAAGGGCACAAGCGGGCTGATGCCCATTGCGCTCAATGCCGTGGCGCACGCGCGCATGCAGCGCATGCTGCATACCGGGCAATATGTGCGCGAATACCTGGCTGTGACCGAGGGCGCGCCGCAGGCGGACGCGGGCGTGATCGACCGGCCGATCGGCCATGCGGAGGGCGTGCGGCGCTGCATCGATCCGAGCGGCAAGCACGCCGTGACGCATTATACCGTGCTGGAGCGCGCCGCCAACGGCCGCGCGCTGCTGCGCCTGCGGCTGGAGACGGGGCGCACGCATCAGATTCGCGTGCATCTGCAATCGCTGGGCTGCCCCATCGCGGGGGACTATCTATACGGCGAGCCGCTGCCGCAGCTTGCCGGGCGCTTTGCCCTGCATGCCGCGCGGATGCAGCTGACCCATCCCATGACCGGCGAAACGCTGACCTTTGAAAGCCCGCTGCCCGAAGCGCTGGCGGCGCTGCTGAAGGAATAACAGAATTTATGCCAATGAATGTAAGCGATTTATCCACTTGCTATACGGTTCGCGCCCTGCTGCCAGAGGATGCGGAGCGGGTGCTGCCGCTGCTGCGCGGCAATGAAATCTTCTATCATTATCATCCGCCGGAACCAACCCTTGCAAGCATCTGCGAGGACATGGCGGCCCTTCCGCCGGGCAAAACGCTGCAGGATAAGCACTATGTGGGGTTTTTCCAAGGCGATGCGCTGATTGCCGTCATGGATTTGAGTTTGGATTATCCCAGCCCCGGTACGGCGATGATCGGCTTTTTCATGGTGGATATCAGCTGCCAGGGGCGAGGCACCGGCACGCAAATCATCGCCCAGGCGTTGGAAGCCTTGGCTGCGCAGGGTATGACCAAAGCGCGGCTGGCCATTGATGAGGGCAATCCGCAAAGCTGCGCATTCTGGCTGAAGAACGGCTTTGTCCTGACGGGAGAGAGAATTTCCAATGATATAGCTGCCTACCTGCCTATGGAAAGGCCGCTGCGCCATGGGGCAAATGAGCCCAATTGAATAAACACCCCCTTGCAAGCAAATTGCGAGGTGGTGCGCTGTTGATCCGGCTTATTTGCCGGCTTTTCTTTTATAGCCGCAGTCGCAGTATGGGCCGCCCGAGGCCAATGTGTATTCGCGCACAAAGCTGCTTGCGCCGCCCGCGTCGCTCATGGTGTAGTCCAGATGGCAAAGCGCGGGGGTCAGGTCGTACAGCCCCAGTTCCTTCATCAGGGTGCAGATGCCGCAGCAGCTGAAACGCGCCTCGTAGCCGCTGCCGTCAGGATATTCAAAGTAATCCATGTTCCACGAATAGGGATTGCGGTCGGCAGCCTTGAGCTGCGCCGTGGCTTTCATGCCCGCGATATCCTTGGCGGAGAACTTGGCCTTGCCGCTTTTACGGCAGAACCAGCGCATGGGTCGGGTCATCATGGCGCGGGCGTAGTAGTCCGTCAGGCGCGCTACGTCCGGCTGCTGGGGCATGGACAGGATGAAGGCTGCCAGCATGGCGCAGTTGACGATGTTCATCTTGAAGCGATCAGTCTTTTCAAATTCAGGCAGATCATGGATGATCGTGCGGTATTTGGGCTTGGCATTGCGGGTGATGGTGCAGGCTTCGGCCGCGTTACAGCCGAAAACCGCGGTCAGCTGTGTGCGGAAGGATTGGGCGAACAGCGTCCACATGCCCATGGGCATGCCAAAGTATTTCATGCGGGATCGCCTCCTTGAGGTTTGTCAAATGTAAGCTGGACGATCTGCATTTTCATCATACCATCGCCCACCCTGGCCAGAAAGCGGCAAAAGCCGCTAACGGCGGGATCGCACAGATCATTATAGCCCAGCATGTAACCCAGCTGGATACGCGCAGCCGAGGGCTCCAGCCGGATAGCTCCGCCCTGGCGTCGGATACCGAAAAATACGCGCCCACATCCTGGATGCTGGCGGTTTTGATCCAGGTTTTCAGCATCAGCTTGACGGCGCGCTTGTTGGACGCGTCAAATACCAGCCGCGCGCCGGGAAAAGCCTGCGCCATGCAGGAGCAGCTGCTGGCCGATTGCCCGCTGTATCAGGATATGTGGCAGGCGCACATCGGCGCGAAGAACTGGGCGGTTTCGTCCGCGAAAAAGGAGGCGTAAGGCATGTTCAAAACGGTGAAGCGCATCATCGACTGGTGCGGCGAATTGAAAGGACGGCGGTACGCCGGGTTTGTGTTTTCGTTCTTTTCTCACATCTTTGCGGCCATGCCGCTGATGGTGGCGGCCTACACGGTGGGCTTGCTGATCGATGCGCAAAAGGGCGGCGCAGCCTTGCCTGCGATTACGCCGCTGAGCAGCCCCGTACCGCAGGCGCATTCCAGCACATCGTCGCCCGGGTGAATCGCCGCCTCCACCGCGGCGCACAGGGCGCGGTTGGCCTTGCGATTGACGCCGTTGGCAAAAACATCGTATATCCACGCTACATGATCCCAGAACATGTTCTGCTCCTTTGGGTTTATTTCTCTTTGATTCTCAGGCAGAAATCGCAGCAGTCGCCGCCACGGCCCAGCGTTTTCGTTCTGTGCCAATAGAGCTTGGGGTGCATGCCGTCATAGGTGATATCGTCGCTGTCGCAGAAGCAATGGCACAGCTCCGGACAGCCGTAATGTACGCAGGCGTCGTGATAGGGGCATTTCGTCATGTCGATGCGCCAGACGCCGCCGGTGGTCTGGCGCTCTCTGGCCGCAAAGCCCGCCGTCTCGCCGAACAGCTTCGGCGTTTCACGGGCAAATATCCCCGGCACCCGGCGGTACAGTCCCGGAATGCGCATCAGCTTCAGCAGCAGCCTTTTCATCCGCCATGCCTTCTGCTCCACATAGCCGTGAACGGTTTGCAGCGCCTCCTCCTTGGACATGACACTTTGCAGCGTCTCATACGCCGCGATCCCCGGCAGGATCTGGTTTTCCAGATGCCGCTGCTTTTCCTGACTGGCTCCGGCGTTTTCCGCCCGCAGCGCCTGAAGCCGCGCCGTAAAGGCGGCGTTCAGTTCATCGGCCTGCGCCGGAAAGCGCTGGGCCGCCGTCTGCTGAAAATTCACGGTGATATAGCTTGGTTTCATAGAAGCTTCCCCCTTATTATATCTTCGCACGGTCTTCCCTTCCGGTTAGTCGATTCTAACCTTCACAGCTGGAAAAAGCCGCCCACCAGCGGCTCTCTCTCCGTGCGGATATTCCATTTTATCATCGGGATTGTAGCATCATTTTTCTCCGGCTGCAAGACCAAAGCCGCAAAATTTTCCGTTGGCCTCTGCCTCATGACAGACCCGCGCCCATGCGGATGCATATTTTCGCATATTTATCGGTACATAAACCCCGGTTATGGTGGACATAAACCGGGGTTTTATGTGCCGTTTTTCCCTTTAATTCTCCCGCAAGGTGCCGTCGATGTTGACGGTGACCACCTGCCAAGGGATGAACTTGCCGCTATTTTGCAGTGCGGTCTTGGCGGCGAACTCCAGACCGCCGCAGCAGGGCACCTCCATCCGGACGATGGTCAGGGACTTGACGTCGTTATTCCGGATGATCTCCGTCAGCTTTTCGGTGTAATCCACGCCGTCCAGCTTGGGGCAGCCGATCAGGCAGACCCGGCCCGCCAGAAAGCGGCGGTGAAAATCGCCGTAGGTGAAGGCGGAGCAGTCCGCCGCCACCAGCAGAGAAGCGCCGTCAAAATACGGGGCTTTGGTGGGGGCCAGCTTGATCTGCACCGGCCAGTTGGTCAGCTGACCCTCCGGCTCGGCGGAAGGCACCGGGGCGGCAGGCGCTTTATGCTGCATCTGGCGCATGGCAGCGCCGGGACAGCCGGTGTGGGCGGGACGCTCTTTGGCGGCTTTGGCGGCCAGCACGGCGGCCTCGTCATAGGCGGGAGCCTCCCGCTCCTCAAAGGTGATGGCGTTGGTGGGACAGGCGGGCAGGCAGTCGCCCAGACCGTCGCAGTAATGCTCGTGCATCAGCTTCGCCTTGCCGTTCACCAGACCGATGGCGCCCTCGTGACAGGCGTTGACGCAAGCGCCGCAGCCATTACACTTTTCCTCGTCAATATGAATGATCTTGCGGATCATGGACATGACCTCCTCGTTAGATTCTATCGGTAGTATACCCCGCGCTCTCCGCCGCGTCTGTTGCATTTACCACAGTTCAAAAGAGTTTCTCTGACTATCTCTGACATGGAAAGACAAATTTGGTTTTTTTGCCGTTAATTTGCGTACATTTGCAAGAAATTTTGCAAAAAGCGGCAGAATGATGGCACTTTTTCCCAAGAAGGAACTGGTCAAAATTGGCGGTTTTTTGTTGCAATGTACAGCACTCTGTGTTAAAATTAACAATTGGTTAACACATTTTGTAAGAAGCAGAAACGCCGCCGGATACATCCCTGTCGCTGCACAGACGCATGCATTGGGCGGTTATTTGTAAGGATTGGAGTGGAGAAAAAAGCAATGATCATGTGTGTGTTTCTGTTCGCCCTGTGGCTGCTGCTGAACGGTAGGGTCACCGTGGAGATCTGCCTGTTCGGCGTGGTGATCGCCGGCGCGGTGTACGCCTTCTGCGTGTACGCGCTGGGGTATCATCCCGGCCACGAAAGGCGGCTTCTGAAGCGGCTGGGCGGCTATGTGGTGTATGTGGCCATGCTGATCTGGGAGATCGTCAAGGCCAACATGGCGGTGGTAAAGATCATCCTGATGCCGCCCCACAAGTACCATCCCGCCATCGTGCGGATGAGGATCCCGTTTAAGAAGAATATTTCCCGGGTGATCCTGAGCAATTCCATTACGCTGACGCCGGGCACCGTCACCATCGAGCAGAGCGGCGACGATTTTCTGGTGCTGTGTCTGGACAAGCCCAGCGCCGACAGCATCCCCGACTGGAACCTGACGCGAATGCTGCGGAAAATGGAGGGTGAAGAATGGAACTGATCCAACAATGCTACAGCTATCTTTTCTGGGGTGTGCTGGTGGCGCTGGCCCTGTGCGTGGTGGCGGTGCTGGTCTACATTCTGAAGGCTCATCTGACGGTGGATCGCATCATCGGCATCAACCTGATCGGCACGCTGGTGGTCATCGTCATCTGCGCGCTGACGTACCTGCTGGGGGAGGACTATCTGGCGGATATCGCCGTGATCTATGTGGTCATGTCCTTCATCGCCGTGATGATGCTGTGCCGCATTTACATCAACCTGTACGACCGCAGGCGAAAGGAGAAGGAACAGCATGATCGGTGAATGGATCCGTTTCGGCCTGTGCGCCGCGTTTTTGCTGGCGGGCCTGTTTATCATGGTGGTATCCATCATCGGCCTGTACCGCTTTGACTTCGCCCTGCAGCGCATCCATGCCGCCGCGCTGGGCGATACCCTGAGTCTGCTGCTGTTCACCATCGGCATCCTGATCGCCGTGGGGTTCCATGCCGTGGCGTGGAAGCTGGTGCTGGTGCTGGTGCTGCAATGGCTGACCTCTCCGCTGAGCAGCCACATGCTCAGCATGTTTGAATACCGCGCCGACGAGAATCTGGGTCAGCATCTGGATCTCAGCGACGCGGAATACCACACCGAGGACGAGGAGGTGGCCGCCAAATGATGACGACCTTTCGCCTGATCCTGCTGACCGGGCTGATCGTGTGCGCCGCGGCTACGGCGCTGACCAAAAAGCCCATGCAGGCTGTGATCATCTACATGGCCTACTCCGTTATTATGTCGGTGATCTGGATCATGCTGGAGTCCCCCGACCTGGCCATTACCGAGGCGGCGGTGGGTGCGGGCATCACCAGTCTGCTGCTGTTTCTGACGCTGCGGCGGCTGAACCTCATCGACCGGGACGAGGAGCACCGCCGGCACGAGGAGAAAACCCTGCGCCAGCATGCCGCGCCCCACGAAACGCATGGAGAGGAGGACAGCCATGAGCAGTGAGAAAAATTTCTTCCGGCGGTGGCTGGACGGCCAGGTGGACTGGTCCGCCATGCTGGAGCAGGAAAAGCCCGCTCCCAAGGCGGAGAACGACGCCTACAAGCCCCGCTGGGACGCGGAAAGCGCCCGCCGATCCATGGAGCAGGGTCAGATCGCCTATACGGTGCTGGCTATCGTGGCGTGCATCGTGTTTGCCGCCTTCATGCTGCTGACGGTGGCGAACCTGCCCGGCTACGGCAGCGCCGACGCTCCCACCGTCAACGAGGTGGCGGAGCGGTACGTGGAAAAGGGCACGGAGGAGACCGGCGCGGTGAACACCGTGGCGGGCATGATTCTGGACTACCGTGCCTTCGATACGCTGGGCGAGTCCTTCGTGCTGTTCACCGCCATGTGCGCCGTGACCATGCTGATGAACGCGCCGGGACGCCGCCGTGTGCGGAAGCTGGACTATGAGGTGCTGGACTACTATCAGGATCCCATCATCCGCACGGTGTGCAAATTCGTCATCCCCATTATTCTGGTGTTCGGCGTGTACATTCTGCTGAACGGCCACCTGTCTCCCGGCGGCGGCTTCTCCGGCGGCGCCATCATGGCGTCGGCGCTGATCATCTACGGTCTGGTGTGGGGCGGCGAACGGGCCTCCAAGGCCATCCCCGCCAAGGTGCTGAAGATCATTGTGCTGTGCGCCCTGGGCTTCTACGCCTGCTCCAAGACCTACTCCTTCTTTACCGGCGCCAACCATCTGCACTCCATCATCTCTCCCGGCGTGCCGGGCCGCATCCTGTCCGCCGGACTGATCCTGCCGCTGAACGTGGCGGTGGGATTCGTGGTGTGCTGCACCATGTACAGCTTTTACATGTATTTCCAAAGGGGGGAGCTGTGATGAACAACATGTTTACCCACCTGACGGAAAATTACGAGGCATGCGTGGCGGTGATTCTGTTCGCCATCGGCATGTGCATGCTGCTGTTTGACAAGAACCTGCTGAAAAAGGTCATCGGACTGGACATTATGGACAGCGGCACGTTTTTGCTGCTGGCCGACCGGGGCTATATCACCGGCCGCACCGTGCCCATTATCACCGGCGGCGTGACCGATATGGGCCACTACATCAACCCCATCCCCGCCGGACTGGTGCTGACGGGCATCGTGGTGTCGGTCAGCGTGTCGGCGCTGATGCTGAGCCTGACCATCCGCATTTATAAGAAGTACCACACGCTGGATATCGACACGCTGTATATGATGATGTCCGACCGGCGGAAGGGAGGGCGCGTATGAGCTTCGTCCAGAACTTCCCCTTCTTCTCCATCATCCTGTGCCTGTTGTGCGCCGTGACCACCTTTGTGGCGGGCGATAAGTGGGGACGGCGGCTGACCATCGGATTGCTGTCCGTGTCCATCATTTTGCAGAGCTGCGTCCTGTGGTTCTGCGCCAGCAATAACACCAGCTACTCCTACATGATGGGCCATTTCCCCGCCCCGTGGGGCAACGAGATCGCCGCCGGGGTCATCGAGCCGCTGATGGCGCTGCTGTTCTCGGTGGTGATGCTGCTGAGCGTGCTGGGCGGCATGGATCGCATCCTGAAGGACATTCCCGACAAGCGCCGCCATCTCTACTGGAGCATGGTGGATCTGACGCTGGTGTCCCTGCTGGCCCTGTCCTACACCAACGATATCTTCACGGGCTACGTGTTCATTGAGATCTGCACCATCGCCTCCTGCGCCCTGCTGTCGGCCCGGGACAACGGCCGCTCCCTCATCGCGGCGGCCCGGTACATGGTGTTCGCGCTGGTGGGCTCCGGATTGTTCCTGATCGGCGTCATCTACACCTATTCCATCACCGGACACCTGCTGTTCCCCCAGTTGCACGAGACCATCGCCGCGCTGTGGGCGGAGGGTACGTACCGGTTCTCCATGACGGTGGCCATCGGCTTGATGACGGCGGGCCTTGCCATCAAGTCCGGTCTGTTCCCGTTCCACTTCTGGATGCCGGATACCTACGGACGGGCCACCCCCGCTTCCTCCGGTATCCTGTCCGGCGTGGTGTCCAAGGCGTATATCCTGCTGCTGATCAAGATCGTCTACCGCGCCGTGGGCATCGAGGTGTTTGCCGCCAGCGGCATCCAGTCGGTGCTGCTGATCTTCGGCATTGCCGGGATGATCGTGGGCTCCGTGTCCGCCATCCGCTCCAAGCGGCTGACCACCATGGTGGCCTATTCCTCCGCCGCCCAGATCGGCTATATCTACATGGGTCTGGGCATGGGGACACAGGCGGCGCTGCTGGCGGCGTTCCTGCACATCTTCTCCCACGCGCTGACCAAGCCCATGCTGTTCCTGTCCGCCTCCGGACTGCGTGACGTTTCCGGCGGGCACAACGACTTCCCCAGTTTGCAGGGCGCAGGCCACCGCAATGTGGCAGCGGGCGTGCTGTTCACGGCGGGCGCTCTCAGCATGGTGGGCGTGCCGCTGTTCATCGGGTTCATCCCCAAGCTGCAATTCGCACAGGCGGCCTTTGCCCTGACGTGGGAGAAGTGGCCGGTGCTGCTGGCGCTGGCGGTGTCCACGCTGCTGAACGTGCTGTATTTCCTGTACACGGCCATGGTGCTGTGGCTGCCCCAGAAGGACGGCACGATGGCCCCGGCCCAGAAGATCAACTGGGGCAAGGCGATCCCCGCCGCGGTGCTGCTGGCCATCGGACTTGCCATCGGTATCCATTCCGCGCCGCTGACGGCGCTGCTGCGGCAGGGCTTCGGCCTGTTCTGCCAGTATTAAGGAAAGGAGTGGACTGTATCATATGTTATATTTGATCCTTCTGCTGCCCTTCCTGCTGGGGATCGGCTGCGCCTTCTGCAAGGAGGAGAACGCCCGGCGGCTGACCCCGGTGCTGGCGGCGGCGCAGACCGTGCTGACGGCGCTGGTGATCTACGCCGCCGTATCCGGCAAAGACTGGGCCACCAATGTGGTGTATCTCAGCGAGTCGCTGACCTTTTCGCTGAAGATGGACGGCGTGGCGGCGGTGTTCGCCGTGGTGACGGCGGTGTGCTGGCTGCTGACCATCCCCTACGCCGCCGTGTACATGCCCCACAGCGGCGGAGAGCCCCGGTTCTACGTGTTCCTGTTCACCACCGAGGCGGTGCTGCTGGGCACCGCGCTGGCGGCGGACATGGTGACGCTGTATCTGTTCTATGAGCTGACCACCCTGTGCAGCGCACCGCTGGTGCTGCACGAGCTGAAGAAAAAGGCCATTATCGGCGCGTACAAGTACCTGTTCTACTCGGTGGGCGGCGCGTTCGTGGCGCTGTTCGGCGTGGTGGTGCTGTACTTCCACTGTGACTCGCTGTCCTTTGCGGCGGGCGGCACGATGACCGAGGCCACGCCGCTGACGCTTGCGGCGGTGTTCTGCATGATCCTGGGCTTCGGCGCCAAGGCGGGTCTGTTCCCGCTGCATAACTGGCTGCCCAGCGCCCACCCGGCGGCTCCGGCTCCGGCGTCGGCGCTCCTCAGCGGTCTGATCGCCAAGGCGGGCGTCATCGCCGTGCTGCGCACCATCTTCTTCACCGCCGGGGCGGGGCTCCTGCGGGGCACGTGGGTGCAGACGGTGTGCCTGATTCTGGTACTCATCTCCATTTTCATGGGCTCCTTTATGGGCTGTTTGGAAAAGGAGCTGAAAAAGCGGCTGGCCTATTCCAGTATTTCCCAGATCTCCTATGTGCTGCTGGGCCTGTTCATCCTGTCGCCCGACGGGTTTACCGGCTCCATGCTGCAATTGTTCTTCCACGCGGCGGCCAAGATCGCCATCTTCCAGTGCGCCGGCTCCATTATCCTGCTGGCCCACAAAACGCGGGTGGACGAGCTGCGGGGACTGGGCCGCCGCATGCCGGTGACCTTTATCTGCTTCGCGCTGGTGTCGCTGTCGCTGGTGGGTATCCCACCCTTCGGCGGGTTCCACAGCAAGTGGTATCTGGCCACGGCGGCGCTGGAGGCGCTGCCGGGCGCGCTGGGCTATCTGGTGCCGGTGACGCTGATTTTGTCGGCGCTGTTCACCGCCGGATACCTGTTCCCGCCGGTGATCTCCGCCTTCTTCCCCGGCCATGATACCACGGGACTGGACCTGTCCCCCATCCGCGAGCCGCTGGGCATCACCGTTCCGCTGGTGATCTTCGCGGCCATCTGCGGACTGATGGGTCTGTTCCCCAACGGCGTGCTGTCGGTGATGGAGTCCATCGCCGGAGCCGTCGCGTAAGGGAGGTGCTGCTATGAATGGAATTTTGCTTTGTCTGCCGGTGTTTCTGCCTATCGTAGCGGGTCTGGCGGCCTACTTCATCCCCTTCCGCACCGACCGGGCGCGCTGCGCCCTGTACGCCGTCATCATCGGGGCCACCACCGTTCTGGCGTGGCTGGCGATTCTGCAATGTGACGGCTCGACCTTCACGTTCCTGCGGTTCACCGACTCCCTGCATTTCACCCTCCGCATGGACGGGGCGGCGAAGCTGTTCGCGGGGCTGTCGGCCTCGCTGTGGCCCTTTACCATGGTGTACGCGTGGGACTACATGAAGCACGAGGGCCACAAGCCCATGTTTTGGGCGTTCTTCACGGCGTCCTTCGGCGTGACGCTGGGCATTGCCTTCGCCGCCAATATGATGACCATGTACCTGTTCTATGAGCTGCTGACGCTGGCCACCATCCCGCTGGTGATGCACGCCATGACCAAGCAGGCCATCCACGCAGGTGTGAAATACGCCGCCTACTCCATTGCGGGCGCGGCGCTGGCCTTTATCGGCATGGTGTTCCTGATCGTTAACGACGCGCAGGAGTTCGTTCCCGGCGGCCATCTGGCGGGCTATACCGGCAATATGGATCTGCTGCTGAGCGTATTCGTGCTGGCCTTTGTGGGCTGCGGCGTCAAGGCCGCCATCTGGCCCATGCACAGCTGGCTCATCAGCGCCGCCGTGGCGCCCACGCCGGTAACGGCGCTGCTGCACGCGGTGGCGGTGGTCAAGGCAGGCGCGTTCGCCTGTATCCGGTTGACCTATTTCACCTTCGGCGTGGACATTCTCTACGGTACGTGGGGCCAGTACACCGTTATGGCGCTGGCCATGATCACGGTGGTGTTCGGCTCCGCCATGGCGCTGAAGCAGCGGCATTTCAAGCGGCGGCTGGCCTACTCCACCGTGTCCAACCTGAGCTACATCCTGCTGGCTGTGGCCTTTATGAACGCCATCGGCGTGGTGGCCGCGTTCCTGCACCTGATCGTCCACTCGGTGGTGAAGATCATGGCCTTCTTCTGCGCGGGCAGTGTGCTGCACTACGCCCACCGGGAGTATGTCAGCGAGCTGGAGGGGCTGGGACGGCGGATGCCCCTGACCTTCGCCTGCTTCACGGTGGCGGCCTGCGCCCTGACGGGCATCCCGCCCTTCAACGGCTTCGTCAGCAAATGGTACATCGGCCTGGCGGCGGTGAGCGGGGGAAGCGTGGCCTCCTATCTCGGCTTTATCGCCATCCTCATCTCCGCGCTGCTGACGGCCATTTATATGTTCCAAGTAGTGGTGAAGGCGTGGTTCCCCACGGAGGGAACGGTGCTTCCCACCAAGGAGAGCGCCCATGAGGCGGGGGCGTTCATGATCGTGCCTATGCTGATTCTGGCGGCGCTGTGCCTGCTGATGGGCCTGTTCCCGGAGGTATTGCTTGACGTGATCGGAAAGGCGGTGATCCACCCGTGACAACATTTGCTCTGCTGGCCGTTGTGCTGCTGCCGGTGCTGTCGGCGCTGGTCATCGCTCTGCTGCCGGATCGCCATGACGACGGAAAGCGGCTGGGTTCGCTGTCCATCGTGTTCACGCTGCTGACGCTGCTGGCTATGGTATACGTAGCCGCCACAGCGGACGGCAGTACTGTCACCGTTCCGGTGATGCGCCTGAGCTTCTGGGCCGGTGGGTTCCAGAAGCTGTACGGGCTGGTGGTGTGCTTCATGTGGTTCGTCTCGGCGCTGCTGAGTCCCCAGTATTTCCACGGACACCACCACCTGAAGCGGTACTATTTCTTCTTCCTCATCTGTCTGGGGTTCACGGCGGGGGTGTTCCTGTCCGCCGACCTGTACACCACCTTCCTGTTCTTCGAGCTGATGTCCCTCAGCTCCTATGTGTGGGTGGTGCAGGAGGAGACCCCCGACGCCATGGACGCCGGTAAGACCTACCTGACCATCGCGGTGCTGGGCGGTCTGGTGACGCTGATGGGTCTGTTCCTGCTGTACACCGCCACCGGCACACTGGTGATCGCGGAGCTGCACGAGGCCGTGGCCACCATGGAGCGCGGACGTCTATGGGCCGCCGCGCTGTGCATCCTGTTCGGCTTCGCCGCCAAGGCGGGTCTGTTCTCGGTGCATATCTGGCTGCCCAAGGCCCACCCGGTGGCTCCGGCTCCGGCTTCGGCGCTGCTGAGCGGCGTGCTGACCAAGGCCGGTATCTTCGGCGTTCTGCTGCTGACGGCGCAGGTGCTGACGGGCGACCACGACTGGGGCATGCTGCTTCTGGTTCTGGGCGCTATCACCATGGTGCTGGGCGCGGTGCTGGCGGTGTTCTCCACCAATCTGAAGTACATTCTGGCCTGCTCGTCCCTGTCCCAGATCGGTTTTATCACCGTGGGCGCGTCCATGATCTGCCTGCTGGGCGAGCATAACGCGCTGGCCGCCAACGGCACGGTGCTGTACATGATGAACCACTCGCTGGTGAAGCTGGCGCTGTTCCTGTTCGCCGGTGTGGTGTACTACAACACCCACGCGCTGGATCTGAACGATATCAAGGGCTTCGGCCGGGGCAAGCCGCTGCTGCACGTGCTGTTCCTGTGCGGCGCCTGTTCGCTGGCGGGTATTCCGGGCTTTCTGGGGTACCTGAGCAAGACGCTGGTACACGAGGCGCTAGTGGAATACGCCCACATGAGCGGCATGACCATCATCACGGTGGTGGAGTGGCTGTTCCTGTTCTCCGGCGGATTGACGGCGGCGTATCTGACGAAAATCTACGTGGCCATCTTCTGGCAGAAGGGCAGGGAGACCGGCAAGCAGTGGGGCAAGCCACTGTCTGTCATCGCCCTGTGCCTTGCCGCCGTGGCGCTGCCGGTGCTGGGGTTGACACCCCACGCCATCGCCGAGAGGATCAGCGGCGCGACGCTGGACTTCACCGGCGGACACGCCTTCGACCACGCCATCCACTACTTCGCGTGGACGAATCTCAAGGGCGTGGTGATCTCGCTGGCCATCGGCATGGTGGTGTACTTCCTGTTCATCCGCACGGTACTGATGCGGAAGGACGGCTTCTATCTCAGCCGCTGGCCCAAGTGGCTGAGTCTGGAGGACAGCGTGTACAAGCCCTTCTTCCGCGCCCTGTTCGCGGTGGTGGGCGTGGTGTGCCGCGTGGCCTGCGACGCCTTCGACGTGGTGGTGCTGGCGGTGCAGCGGGTGCTGCTGCGGCCTAGCAAGGAAAAGGAGCCCCAGTCCTACTCCCCGCTGGTGCAGGCCATCGCGCGGCAGAGCGGCGACAAGGCCGCCCGGGAAGCCGCCGACCGTCTGGACACCCGGCGGGACATGCGGGACCGTATGGCCCACAGCCTGTCCTTCGGTCTGCTGATGACGTGTCTGGGATTGTGCGTGATTTTGACGGTCGTGATCTGCCACGTGTTCTAAACTGGCATGAAATCTTCGATTTCATTGCCAAGGGAGATGCGGTCGGCTGCGCGCACCCGTTGGGTGCACTGGCGACCGAGAAGAATTTTTCTGACGCACATGTCGTCAGAAAAATGATTGAAATGATTCGCGTCTGCGGACGCGAACTCTGCGAGGCCTTTTTGGCTGCGGATATGAATGCTGCGAGGCTCTCTGATTAAGCTGCCGCTTCCGGTCGCGGAAGCGGCAGCTTCTTTCTTTTGCTTGCAAAGCGGGACGTTGTGTGGTATTCTGACGGGGAAAAGAAAACCAGAAGGAGGCATTTATCCATGAGTGAAAAGGGTAAGCTGAGCAAGGCGCTGCTGTACGCGCCGGAGAACGGCTTTGACCGTCTGCCGGAGGGCGAAAAGGCCGCCATGCACGACTATTGCGAGTCCTATAAGGACTTTCTGAACCACGGCAAGACCGAGCGGCTGTGCGTGGAGTACTGCATCGAGCTGGCGAAGCAGCACGGCTTTGTGGAGTTTCAGCCGGGTATGGCGCTGAAAACCGGCGACAAGGTGTACTGCAACAACCGGGGCAAGGGCATCATGCTGGCGGTGATCGGCAAGGAGCCGCTGAGTGAGGGCGCCAACATCGCCGCCGCCCACACCGACGCGCCCCGCCTTGACCTGAAGCCCCGTCCCCTGTACGAGGAAGCGGAGATGGCCTATTTCAAGACCCACCACTACGGCGGCATCCGCAAGTATCAGTGGGTGACGATCCCGCTGGAGCTGCACGGCGTGGTGACGCTCTCGGACGGCACGGTGCTGCCCGTCCACATCGGCGACAAGCCGGAGGATCCTCAGTTCATCATCAACGACCTACTGCCCCATCTGGGCCGCGAGCAGGGCAAGAAGCCCCTGAACGAGGCCATTCCCAGCGAGAGTCTGAACATCCTCGTGGGCTCTCAGCCGGTGGAGGACGAGGACGAGAAGTCCCGGTTCAAGCTGGCGGTCATGCAGCTGCTGCACGAGAAGTACGGCATGGTGGAGGAGGACTTTATCTCCGCCGAGCTGGAGGCTGTTCCCGCCGGGCAGGCACGGGATATCGGCTTTGACCGCAGCTTCATCGCCAGCTACGGCCACGACGACCGGGTGTGCGCCTACGCGGAGCTGGCGGGCCTGTTCGACGCGGTGGAGCCCCAGCGCACCGCCGTGTGCATCTTCGCCGACAAGGAGGAGATCGGCAGCGAGGGCGTGTCCGGCATGCTGTCCGCCGCCTTTGACAAGTTCATGGGCGAGCTGTGCGACACCCAGGGCGTGCTGCTGCGGGACTGCTTTGCCAAGTCCTTCTGCGTCAGCGCCGACGTGACCGCCGCCTACGACCCCAACTTTGCCGAGGTATACGACAAGCGGAATTCCGCGTTTATCAACTACGGCGTGGGCCTGTGCAAGTACACCGGAGCAGGCGGCAAGTCCGGCGCGTCCGACGCCAGCGCCGAGGTGGTGGGCAAGCTGCGCCGCCTGCTGAATGAGGAAAAGGTGTTCTGGCAGATGGCGGAGCTGGGCAAGACCGACGCCGGCGGCGGCGGCACCGTGGCCAAGTTCATGGCCCAGCGGAACATCGACACCATCGACGCGGGCGTGCCGGTGCTGAGCATGCACGCCCCCTATGAGACGGTGGCGAAGCTGGACTGCTACATGACCTACCGGTGCATGAAGGCGGTATTTGAGAAGGCGTAACGCCAAAAGGCTTCACCCTCTGGCGAGGGTGAAGCCTTTTGGCGTTGTCTCAAGCCTACAAAACGATTACCCGCAATAGGTGTGTAGGGGCGGGGCTCTGCCCCTCCCGTTCGATATACGGTAATCCCATCGATAGAAGCTTCGTAGGGGCGGACGACTCTGTCCGCCCTGTCAGAAATGGTACGATTATCGTTAGGGCGGGCAGAGTCGCCCGCCCCTACAACCGTTTACCATACCCGGTGTGTTTACCGTGCGGGGCGATGCACCCCAAGGGTACTTGTTCCGCTTCGCTCCACTGCGTGGGCATCGCCCCCTACGAAATGCAGAGCAAGCTGCAAACACGAGGTGGATTTTTTCTGCTTTCTGTGGTAGGATGATGGCAATCAAAACAGGAGGTAGACCCATGAGAAAGAGATTGACCGCGTGGCTGCTGGCACTTGTCATGGCGCTGACGCTGGTGGGCTGCAGAGATGACGTCACCGTCATCGGTGTGACCACCGGCGGCGATCAGACGCCGCAGCAGCAGGAGCAGCAGGACGTTCTGCCGGACGAGGGCGACGAAACGCCCGACGTGCCGGACAATGACGGCGCGGACGCCGCCATCGACGAGGACGGCAGCTACACCAGCAAGGAGGACGTGGCGCTGTACATCCACACCTACGGCCATCTGCCGGGGAATTTTATCACCAAGAAGGAGGCCCAGGCGCTGGGCTGGAGCGGCGGCTCGCTGGAGCCCTACGCGCCGGGGAAGTGCATCGGCGGCAGCCATTTCGGCAACTATGAGGGGCTTTTGCCGGAGGCGGAGGGTCGCTCCTACACCGAGTGCGATATCGACACGCTGGGCGCCGGCAGCCGGGGCGCCAAGCGGATCGTGTTCTCTAACGATGGACTGATCTACTACACCGGCGACCACTACGAGAGCTTCGAGCTGCTGTACGGGGAGGAATGAGAATGCGGTTTGTATTGGACGGCAGCAGCGTGGGAAGCCGCGAGGCGCTGCACCGGACGCTGGCGGCGGGGCTGCGGCTTCCCGACTGGTACGGCGGCAATCTGGACGCGCTGCACGACTGCCTGACGGATATCACGGAGCCCACCGAGCTGGTGATCCGCGGCGGCGCGGCGCTGGAGACGGCGCTGGGCGGCTACGCGGCGGCGCTGCAGCGGGTGCTGGCGGACTGCGCGGCGGAGAATGAGATGTTCTCCGTCACGTGGGAGGAATAAACCAGCGGGCGGCCGGAATGGCATGATTTTGCAGAATTCAAGGCCCCCTTGTGTAAAGGGGGCTGTCAGCAAAGCTGACTGGGGGATTGTCGTTTAAGATAGTGCTGTGGAAATCCAGATGGATACTACGGCGGGGAGAGAGCCGTGCGCTGCCGGTGGCAGATGAAGCACGGCGAACGAGTGGCAGCGGTCAAAATTTCGGCGGCTCAAATGCCGCTTCGAAATTTTGGGCACCGCAACAGGATATAGCCGCCGAGATTGACACTAAAAATATGCCACCGGCATATTTTCTTAACGTGTCAACCCCTCGTCAACCCCTCCGTCAACGCTTCGCGTTGCCACCTCCCCTTACACAGGGGAGGCTTTTCTTTGTGCCCTCGCACTTATATTTTCGTGATTTTACAAAAAATTCACACTTGCCTATTGACAATTCTGACAAAGATGGTAGAATGTAATCTAGTGAATATCCCAGACAACTTCATACCTTATCAAGAGTGGCGGAGGGAACGGCCCAATGAAGCCACGGCAACCTGTTTTTCAAGGTGCCAAATCCGACGTGAATCGAAAGATGAGGAAAGGGCAAGAAAGTTCAGCACTCTGTCGGTTCAGGCAGGGCGCTTTTTTGTTGCGTATTTCCGGAAATGAAAGGAGAACAAAATCATGGCAAAGCATCTGTTTACTTCCGAATCTGTTACCGAGGGACATCCCGATAAGATCTGCGACCAGATCAGCGACGCCGTTCTGGACGCCATCTTCGAGCAGGATCCCAATGGCCGCGTGGCCTGCGAGACCACCGCTTCCACCGGTCTGATCCACATCATGGGCGAGATCACCACCTCCTGCTATGTGGACATTCCCAAGATCGCCCGCGAGGTGATCCGCGATATCGGCTACGACAACGCCACCTATGGCTTCGACTGCAACACCTGCGCCGTTATCACCAACATCGACGAGCAGTCCGGCGATATCGCGCTGGGCGTGGACAAGTCTCTGGAATCCAAGGAGGCCGGCCACGACGAGCTGGACAACGGCGCCGGCGATCAGGGCATGATGTTCGGCTACGCCTGCGACGAGACGCCTGAGCTGATGCCCTTGGCCATCTCTCTGGCCCACAAGATGGCCAAGCGCCTGACCGACGTGCGCAAGCAGGGTCTGCTGACCTATCTGCGCCCCGACGGCAAGACTCAGGTCACCGTGGAGTATGACGAAGGCGGCAAGCCCTCCCGCGTGGATACGGTGGTGGTCTCCACTCAGCACGCCGCCGAGGCTTCTCTGGATCAGATCCGCAAGGATATCATTGAGCTGGTCATCAAGCCCACCGTTCCCGCGGAGCTGCTGGACGAGAACACCAAGTTCTACGTCAACCCCACCGGCCGCTTCGTCATCGGCGGCCCTCAGGGTGACAGCGGCCTGACCGGCCGTAAGATCATCGTGGATACCTACGGCGGCAGCGCGCCCCACGGCGGCGGCGCTTTCTCCGGCAAGGATCCCACCAAGGTGGACCGCTCTGCCGCCTACGCTGCCCGCTGGGTAGCCAAGAACGTGGTGGCTGCCGGTCTTGCCAGCCGCTGCCAGGTGCAGCTGGCCTACGCCATCGGCGTGGCCCGTCCCGTCAGCGTTCTGGTGCAGACCTTCGGCACCGGCGTGGTGGCCGACGATGTGCTGGAAGCTGCTGTGGAGAAGGTCTTTGACCTGCGTCCCACCGCTATCATCCGCGACCTCGACCTGCGCAAGCCCATCTACCGCCAGCTGGCCGCTTACGGCCACATGGGCCGCGAGGATCTGGGCGTGGCATGGGAAAAGACCGACCGCGTAGAGGCTCTGAAGGCCGCGCTGGGCAAGTAATTTCCCCCTTATTTTTCCAGTTAGTCAAAAGTAACTTGCATTTCCCACCGCCTTGTGGTATACTGATTGGCAATATATGCAAGGAGTGATCATATGCATTTGCAGGAATCCGGCGAGATGTATCTGGAAACCATTCTGGTGCTGACCAGCCAGTCGCCCCACGTCCGCGCCATCGACGTGGGCGAGTACATGGGCTATTCCAAGCCCAGCGTCAGCCGCGCCATGGGACTTTTGAAAAGCGGCGGCTATATCAAGGTGGACGAGAATGGCTTCATCACGCTGCTGGAGCCGGGCCGCGAGGTGGCCGAAATGATCTATGAGCGTCACACACTGCTGACGCAGTTTCTGACCCGGCTGGGCGTATCGCCGGAGGTGGCCGCCGAGGATGCCTGCAAGCTGGAACATGTGATCAGCGACGAATCGTTCCAGGCCATCAAAAAGCACGCGCATCTGGGCGTGGAAAAGTGAAAAAAAGATTCCCTGACTTGGGTCAGGGAATCTTTTTTTGCTATTTCACTTCCACTCTTGGCCCCGGGCGGTACTCCTCGGAGAGCACCTGGATGGTGATGCTCCCGGCAGAAAGCTCCGTGAGCCGCGCCTGCAGAGCTTCTGCCTTTTCCGCGGGCAGGGAGATGGACAGCACCACGTCCGCGCCGTAGGCTACATCGTCGATGACGCCGGACCGGCCCTCGATCTCCAGCTTCACCCGCTCGAAAAGGGGATAGGTGCTGGGTACCTCCACTCTGGCCCACGCGCCCATCACCGCCACGCCGGAGGCGATCAGCGCGTCCTTGGCCCCCTTGGAGTAGGCGCGGGTCAGACCGCCCGCTCCCAGCAGGATACCGCCAAAATACCGGGTCACCACGCAGCAGACGTTGGTGACCTCCTCCCGCTCCAGCACCTTCAGCATGGGCTGACCGGCGGTGCCTTGCGGCTCGCCGTCGTCGCTGTACCGGGCGGTGGTGGGGCCGACGCGGTAGCACCAGCAGTTGTGGCGGGCGTCGTAGTACTTGACCTTCATGTCCTTGATGTACTGCTGGGCCTGCTCCTCCGTCTCCACCGGCCAGATGTGGCTGATGAAGCGGGAGCGCTTCTCCACGAACTCGCTGTCCGCCGCCTGAAAGGGAACTCTGAACTCGCTCATTCTCACTCCTCCTTTGGCGGCTGCCAGCCCTCGATATAGTCCTTCAGCTGTCCCAGCAGCCGGGGATTGCACACGGCCACCACGTCCACCGTGGCGGCGTACTCCACGCTCTCCACCTTGGCCTCACGGTACAGGCTGTCCAGCGCGCCCGCCTTGTCGTAGGGCAGGTGCAGCGTCACCCGTTTGGTGCCCTTGTCCAGCTTTTTATCGATCAGCGCCAGCAGGTCGGGGATACCCTCCCCTGTTTTAGCGGAGATGGCTACGGCGTCCTCCTCTTTTGCACGGTCGCCGGGGAAGCTGAGGTCGGACTTGTTATAGACCCGGATGCAGGGAATGGTGTCGGCGCCCAGCTCGCGGATCAGGCGATCCACGGTGTCGGCCTGCTGCCGCCACTGGAGATTGGACGAGTCGATGACGTGCAGCAGCAGGTCGGCGTACTCCAGCTCCTCCAGCGTGGCCTTGAAGGCCTCCACCAGCTGGTGGGGCAGCTTGCGGATAAAGCCCACCGTGTCGGAGATCACCACGTCCAGCGTATCGCTGACGGTCAGGAGACGGGTGGTGGTGTCCAGCGTGTCGAACAGGCGGTTGTTGGCGGGGATATCCGCACCGGTGATGGCGTTCAGCAGCGTGGATTTTCCCGCGTTGGTGTAGCCCACGATGGCCACCACGGGGATCTCGTTCTTGCTGCGGCGCTGGCGCTGGGTGGCCCGGACGCGGCGCACCTCCTCCAGCTCCGCCTTCAGCTTGTCGATCTTGCGGCGGATGTGGCGGCGGTCGGTCTCCAGCTGGGTCTCGCCGGGGCCCTTGGTGCCGATGGGCGAGCCGCCGGTGCCGCCCTGTCGCTCCAGATGGCTCCACATGCCGATCAGGCGGGGCAGCAGGTACTGGTACTGGGCCAGCTCCACCTGCAGGCAGCCCTCCTTGGTTCTGGCCCGCTGGGCGAAAATGTCCAAAATCAGGCCGCTGCGGTCAATGACCTGCACGCCCAGCAGCTCGGTCAGGACGCGGATCTGCGACGGCGACAGGTCGTTATCGAAGATCACCATGGTGGCCTGCTCGTTGTCCACCATGCGCTTGACCTCCTCCACCTTGCCCTCGCCGATGAAGCTGTGGGGGTCAGGCTTCTCCCGGCTTTGCAGGATGATGCCCGCCGTGTCGCCGCCCGCCGTGTCCACCAGCTCCGACAGCTCCATCAGGCTCTCCTCGTCGGCGCTGTCGTCGCCCAATACCGGCGAGCGCAGACCCACCAGCACGGCGTGGTCACGGGCTTCCTTGCTATTTTCCAAAGTTTTGCGTTCCATAGTACCCTCGGTCAAAATAGATGAAAAATGAATTTGCACCTATTATATACGGTTTTCCGCCGGTTGTAAACGGGCAAAACTGCATTGCGGCGGGCAGCGGAAAAATTGGCATACTATGCTCTTGGCATATTGTATTCTTTTCTCAACAGTGGTATAGTGTAATTGTTGTAATATGCACAAAAACATTGCGACAGGAGGAGAGTTTATGAAGAAACGCATCATAAGCCTGTTGATGGTTCTTCTGATGCTGACCAGCCTGCTGCCCACCGCCGTGTGGGCCGAGGGCGAAGCCCCAGAGCAGACGGCGGCTGCCGTCATGGATGACGGCGGGGCGGAGCAGGAGCCTGCGGCACCGGAAACCCCGGAGACGCCCGTGGAGCCTGAACAGCCCGCAGAACCGGAACAGTCCACAGAGCCGAAAGCAGCCGCGGAGCCAGAAGCGGACGCGGAGCCGGAGGACAACGGCATCGCCCTGTACAGCACCGCCAGCGGCCAGTGCGGCAACAACCTGACGTGGACGCTGAATGGCGGCGTGCTGACCATCAGCGGCACGGGCGCGATGTGGGACCGGGATAATGAGTGGTACGGCTTTTGCGGTGTACTTGACCAAGCCGATGAGGTAACGAGCGTCGTGGCGGAAAGCGGTGTCACCAGCATTGCCTATGAAGCATTCAACCGGCTTGAAAATATGACCAGCGTTACCATCCCCAAAACCGTGACCTCTATCGGATGCGACGCTTTCTTGGTCGGCTGCGACGCACTGACCACCATCAATTACGCCGGCACCACCAGCCAATGGAAAAAAATCAGCAGCACGTTGTCTCTGCCGTTGGCGACAAAGGTCGTCTGCTCCAACGGTACGGTCACCCCTGCCCTCAGCGGTAAGTGCGGCAAAAATGTCAGCTATTCCATCTCCGATGACGGCGTGCTGACCATCAGCGGCACCGGCGCGATGAATAACTTCACATACGAGAGAGATATCAGCGATTGTCCGTGGCACGGTGTGCGCTATGCCCTCAAGAAGATCGTTGTGGAAGATGGCGTGACCAGTATTGGCTCCTGCGCGTTCAGTTTTGATGTCCATGTGACCGACGTTACCCTTCCCAGCAGCTTGAAAACCATTGGAAGGAACGCCTTTTTGGACTGCCATGGCCTGACCTCTGTCGTCATTCCCGAGGGTGTGACCTCCATCGGCGCGTATGCGTTTGAACAGTGCAGCGCCATTAAAACCATCACCGTTCCCGCCAGCACGACAGAACTCGGCAACCACGCCTTCGACACAGGAGAATACTATGACGGCAGCTACCACACGCAGCTGACCGACATCTACTATGGCGGCAGCATGGGTCAGTGGTATGACGCCGGCGGCGGCAACGCTGCCCCCATGGTTGTGACCATCCACTATAACGGCGCCACCGGCAACATCATTGACAGCGGCACATGCGGCGACAACGCTTTCTGGAAGCTGGACAAGGACTATACCCTGACCATCTCCGGCACCGGCGCGATGTGGGACTATCCCACCAGCGAGGATGACAGCTGGTGGACGGATTGGAACCTTCCGTGGAAGTATTGCTATGACATGATCCAACGTGTTGTGGTGGAGGAGGGCGTCACCTATCTGGGTGAGGAATCTCTTAGCAGTCTGCGCAACGCCACCTCACTGTCTCTGCCCAACAGTCTGACTACCATTGGGCAGGCGGCGCTTTATGCTATCGGCGTCAGCTCCCTCGTCATTCCGGACAAGGTGGTCAGCATCGGCGACTTCGCCTTTAACGGCTGTGCCAATCTGCAAACCATCACCCTGCCTGCCGGATTGCGGAAAATCGGTCACTGCTTTATCGAGTGCAGCAATCTGAAAACCATCAATTTCAAGGGCACGATGAAACAGTGGCTGGCCTGCGGCGGCGGTGAAAGCACCTTCCCCGCTCAGACACAGGTGGTCTGCGCAAGCGGTACGCTGAATCTGGACGGCACATGCGGCGATGACCTGACCTGGACGCTGGATAACAGCGGCAAGCTGACCATTTCCGGCACCGGAGCCATGTACGACTACGACTGTGATTATGAAAGCTACTCTTTCACGTCTCCTTGGGCGAAGTACCGCTCCATGATCCGCAGCGTTGAGATCGGCAGCGGCGTGACCAGCATCGGCAGCTACGCGTTTGTGGATACCAACATCACCAGCCTGACCATCCCCGACAGCGTGAAAACCATCGGTCGCGGCAGCTTTTCCAACAACCGCTATCTGGTAAATCTGACCTTTAGCAGCGGATTAAAACACATTGAAAGCATGGCATTCGCAGGAAGTCATCTTTCCACCGTTGTCATCCCCGACGATGTGACATCCATTGGTGAAGGGGCGTTTTCCTACTGTGTCAGAGGCGATTATATCAACGGCGAATGGGTACCTTCCGGCCTTACCTCTATCACCATTCCCGTCAGTGTAATTTCTATTGGCAAAGACATGCTGAAAACCTATGACGAATATGACCTGCTGGCCAACGTGAACTTCGGCGGTACGCAGGATCAGTGGAACGCCATCGGCGGCAAGGACGCCGGTGTGCCTGATACCGCCAAGCTCAACTGCGTCAAAGTCGTGGCCAGCGGCAAATGCGGCACAGGTGTGAAGTGGTCGCTGGCCAGCAACGGCGTACTGACCATCACCGGCACAGGTAAGGGTATCATGAAGGACTACGCCGAGGGCAGCACGAAACCCTGGGAGTCCAATGGCGATATCAAACAAATCATCATCTGCGAGGGCATCACCCATATCGGTGACCACGCTTTTGCCAACTCCCCCGCCACCCGCGTCTCTCTGCCGGAGAGCCTGACCTCCATCGGCACCCGCGCCTTTGCAGGTGCGGCCATCACCGCTATGACCATTCCCGGCAGCGTCACCACCATCGGTGTCGAAGTCTTCTGGGGCTGCTCTGAGTTGACCAGCCTGACCATCTGCGACGGTGTGACGGCCATCGAAAGCGCGTTTGGCAAGTGCACCGGCCTGACCGATCTGGTATTCCCCGACAGCCTGAAGGAGATCGATCAGGAGGCCTTCCGGTATTGCAGCGGCCTGAATTCCATCTCGCTGGGCACCGGACTGACGACGATCGGCAGAATGGCGTTCGACGGATGCGATCCCACCGCAGTGGACTATCGGGGCACGCAGAAGGAGTGGAACAGCATCGCCATCGGGAATAAGAATGACTGTCTTTCCCGCGTGACCTGCATCAAGCTGGGCGTGATCGTTACCGACGGCGACACACCGGATGTCACCGATGTGGCGTCGCTGTACGATCATCTGACCGGGCAGGCTGACACCGCCTACACCCCGCGGCAGGAGCTTTCCGCCGACGTGAACCGGGACGGCACGCTGGACGTTTACGACCTGCAGCTGTTGTATGAGGCAGTGGCGCAGGGAACGGAACTGTAACACCACAAACCCCGTGTCCGCATGAACCATGCGGACACGGGGTTCTTTTCTGTCAGCAAAAAAATGCCTGTTCCCATGGGGAACAGGCATTTTCATGTGTCTTTTTAGCCCTCCAGGCCGAAACGCTTGTTGAACTTGGCAACGCGTCCGCCGGTATCGACAAGCTTCTGCTTGCCGGTGAAGAACGGGTGACACTTAGAGCAGACTTCCACGCGAATATCCTTCTTCGTAGAACCTGTCTCAATCACATTACCGCAGGCGCATTTGATAGTAGTCTGCTGATAATTGGGATGGATTCCTTCCTTCATTGCTCTGGTTCACCCCTTTCCGGTACACTTGTCGTTCGGTTTTACCCATAAACGCAACTGTGATAATACCACAGCTTGCGGCAAATTGCAAGCACTTTTTTATAATTTTACGGTAGAATTTGTGTGGAAGAAGTACAGGAGCTTCTCCGACACGTCTTTTTCCAGCACCTTACCCAGCGCCAGCGCGTAGGCCTCCAGCTGGGGACGGTAGCCCTCGGCCCGCTGGGATTGCTGCTGGGGGGTGACGCGGTCGGTCTTAAAGTCCACCACCACCAGGCCATCCGGTGTTTCAAAGGCACAGTCTACCACGCCCTGCAGCAGCAGCTCCTCTCCCGCCGCCTGCGGATCGTAGAGGGCGGAGTCGGTCAGCAGCGAGAAGCGGTACTCCCGCCACACCTTGTCCGCGCCGCGGATACGCTCCGCCAGCGGAGACGCCAGAAACCGCGCCACCATGGCGCAGTCCACCGCCGCAGCCTGCTGGGCCGTCAGCAACCGCCGCTGAGCCAGCTTTTCCACCTCCGCCGCCACCGCAGAGGGGGTGGCGGGGGTGCGGAAGTCGATGTACTGCATGACGGCGTGGACGGCGGTGCCCTTTTCCGCTGCCGTCAGGCCGGTGGTCTCCCGCAGGAACAGGGGCTTTTCAAACAGCACCGCACGGCGGCGGGTAGGCGCGCCCTCCGCGATCTCCTCGTCGATGGCGCGGCCCTTCAACTGGGTGGCCGTCACCTTGCCAGGGG
>OLXB01000147.1_pt1 | contig 49955 bp, 53 predicted proteins | sample 1673681 | NCBI WGS metagenome assembly OLXB01 (sample SAMEA103958121, study PRJEB25191) | human gut metagenome
GATAATTGGGGTGCTGTTTCAAATCGTATTTCTTGGAATAGAACGGCGGCAGCCCTCGGAGCTGCAAAATGCACCGATCTCCGGGCATGGTGGCAAGCTCGCTGGGGGTCATCAGCTCCCGCCCGAGCCGCTGGGTGTTCTGGCTGTAACTTTCGGACTGCCCACGGGAGCGCCCCTCGGTCTGCATAGAGATCGTAGCCTTGCCCAGCCAGTTCTCGGAAATCTCTTTGATGGTGCTGGCCTCACGGCCACCGAGGAACAGAACGCTGTCCATGTTGCCGAGAATGGTTTCTGCGTTCTTATCGTAGATGGCTTTGCATTGGGCAAGCTGCTGATACAGCAGACACAAGCTGATCTCCCGGGAGCGGATGACCGCCACCAGTTTTTCCAAGTTCGGCACTTGCCCGGTGTTGGCCGCCTCGTCCCACAGCACCCGCACATGATGGGGCAGCCGTCCACCGTGAACATTGTCCGCCCGTTCGCACAGGAGATTGAACATCTGCGAAAAGGCCAGCGCCACAAGGAAATTGTAGGTGCTGTCCGTGTCGCTGATGCAGAAGAAGGTTGCCGTACGGCGATCTCCCATGCGGTCAAGCTCCAGCTCGTCATAAGACATGATCTCCCGAAGCTGGGGGATGTCAAAGGGAGCAAGCCGCGCACCGCAGGAGATCAAAATGCTTTTGGCCGTCTTGCCGCTACTGAGCTTGTATTTTTTATACTGCTTCACCGCAAAGCAATTCGGCTTGCGCTGTTCCAGCCCCTTGAACATATAGTCCACGGCGTTGAGAAAGTCCTCGTCATCCTCCTTGACCTCCATGCCGGAGATCATGTCCACCAGCGTATTCAGGTTCCGATCTTCCTCGGCTCCCTCAAAAATGATGTAGCCCAGCAAAGCGCAGTACAGCAGCGTTTCGGCCTTCGTCCAGAACGGATCGCCCTCCTTGCCCTCGCCCTTGGTGTTGGAAATAAGGGCATTGACAAACTTTAGAATGTCCGCCTCGGTCTTGATATACGCCAGCGGGTTATAGTGCATGGATTTTGAAAAATCAATGCTGTTGAACACCTTAATTTTGTACCCACGCTTTTGCAAAAATGCGCCCACCTGCCCCAGCACACCACCTTTAGGGTCTACCACCACATAGGAAGAATGAGCTTGCAGGAGTTGGGGCGTAAGCCAAAAGCGGGTCTTGCCCGAGCCGGACGAGCCGATCCCGCAGAAATTAAGGTTGCGGGCGTTTGCGGGATTTTTCGGGCGGGTGTTCATGGTAAGCCGTTCCGTGGCGGTCAGCAGCATATTGTTTTCAAACTTGGGATCGACAAAGGGCTTGATGTCCTTTTCGTTTCCCCAGCGGGCGCTGCCGTACTCCGCATCCCGGCGAAACTTCTTTGCGTTCTTGCTTTTGAAGTAGATCAGCAGGCGGAACGCCACCGCCCCCACAATGCCCACCAACCAGTCAAAGAGAGCAAGGCCGGGGGCAAAGTCGGCAAAGGCCGCACCGATGGTCTGTCCCAGCCCCAGCAGCTTATGGGCAAAATCGCTGCCTGCCGCCAGACGGTAGGCCGTCCCCAGTTTGAGGAACACCCAGCCGATGAACACATAGGGAATGTTGGGCAGCACATATTTACGGAGCTTATCTGTCATGCGACACCTCCTTGATATGCTCCTTGGGCGGCTTTTCCTTGGCAAGCTGCTGTTCCGCCTGCTTCATCTGTTCGGGGATCGTGGGCTGGCGGGACTTGGCCTTATCCAGCACCTTGCGGGAATATTCCGAAAAGCAGGCGGTCATAGCGTCCGCCTGCCCGGACTTGAAGAACAGCAGGTATTTCCCCGGTTCAGTTTGATAAAAGGCATAGTCCACATTCCACTTCCGGGCTACCCGGTCAAAGAGTTTTGTATCCCCGGACAGTTCAAGGCTGTTGGTGGATGCGCTGTGCGCCATGAGTTTTTTCACGGTCTGCTTGCCGTGTGGCGTCTGCTTTGCCCGGTGTGCCTTGGCAATTTTGCGTCCCACCGCCCGAACAACATAGGCAAGCCCCCGAGCGGTCAGCTTCGACGCCTTTACCGATATGGCGATCGTGCGCCGGGAAATATCTTCGTCTACCAGCCGTCATCGCCTCCTTTCACAGTTATAAAATGGTAAGTCCGTGTTGCCTTAGTTGAATTGTTCACATATCTCGGATATAATGAAAACTGATTTATGAAGTCCAATGCCGAGGAGATATTGTTATGATAGAGACTGTATTTAGCAAGAGCGCATACGGAAGTCTAAAGCTGGCACAAAACTGTGGTGCAGATAAACATTCAAGCGCATCCATCGGCCTTGTTTTATCAGGCCGTACAAATATATCCCCGGAAGAACTTGAAACATTAAAAGCAGATGCAGAATTGCAGGCTCACCGCAAATGGGAAACCTCAATTCCGTTAGGTGGAAATCCGGCGGATGTCTATTGCATCGATGTCGCATGGAGCATGGGTGATATTTCCGATGATGAGATTGGCAACAACCGCAAGAGCGTATTAGAACAAGCCTTCTTTGTTTGGCCGAACAGAGAAGATAATGAACAATATATTTTGGAGACACTCCGCTCAGCGAAAACGGCTTTGCACGAAATCCTTGACCGCGCCTCTCGGGGTGAGCCTGTGCGGATTTGGTATAGCCATAATCCCGATGAAATTTGCGGGTTCTATTGGCTGCTGGCGCAGCTCAAAAAGCTGCCCGCAATCGGCTCAATATATGCTGTCAAACTGCCGGAATGGGAATACTCTACCGATAACACCCTTTGTACGCACATTGGTTGGGGAGAAATCTCGCCCGAAGAATGGGGGAAATATCTGCCTCTGCAACGGGAGGTCAAACCGGCATTATTAAATGCCTGTGCTATGCGCTGGAAACAGCTCCAACAAGAAAACGCCCCCTTGCGTATTTATCTCAACGGAAAACTTCAGAGCGCTTCGGAAAATATCTATGACAGTTTTATTCTGCGAGAGGTGGACGAGCAAGCGGACGAATTTTCAGAAGCAAACCTAATTGGGAATGTCCTGGGCAAAAATCAGCTTGGCATCGGAGATGCGTGGATCGCGCTGCGGATGGAGAAGTTTATCAAAGAGGGAATGTTCACTATTGTGACAACTCCGTCTGCGGATGATTTGATCTATCATCGCACGCTTCGTAAATGCCCCTAAATAAATGCTATGTGTTATTTACGGCACCGATAAAAGGCGAGCAGACTAAACTGCTCGCCTTCTTTTCCGCTTTGGGACAAGTTGTCCCAAAGTCAGCGGTCATCATGCTCCTTTCTCGGGTGCAGGCGCTCGCCCTCCAAGGATGAGCGGTCTATGATCTCCTTGTAGGCCGCCATCTGCTCCCGGATATTCAATTTGGGGTATGCAAAAATGCGGTGTTCGGCGGGAATGTCCTCGATGCCGTGGTACACCTCCTTGAAGTCGCCGCTGCGGGTCAGATAGCCCGTGGGGGCGAAGTGGCCGCCCTCATTGATCCGCATATCCCGCCCGTAGGCTTCAAAATCGAAGTAGGGCAGCACATTGTCCGGCACATCCAACAGCTCCATGTCCTCCACATAGATGCGCCCCAGCGTTTCATCGTCGGTCACGCCGGGGTGGAGGGAATAGCAGTCCAGATTGTGAACAAGGTTGATGATGTCCGCCACGCTGGAAGTGTGGTCGCCCTTGTTGAGTGCGGCCTCCAGCGTTTCGATCTCGTCGCTGTCCAGCTCGGAAATGAGATGTGCCAGATGGTTCAGCTCGTCCAAGTTTTCATACTCGGTGAGATAATCGTATAAGCCCATCACATCGCCGTCAAAGGCGGTGATGAAAAATTCCTCATACCGCACACCATCCACGCCGATGTTCTTTAAGAGCGATTGCACCTCCTCCGTGGTGGCCGGAAATTTCAGCGTTTCGCCTACAAGCTGCCCCTCGGCGTATTTGCCGAGGTTGGTGATGTAGGCTTCAAATACCGTCATTTGCACCTCCTTTTGTCAGCGCCTCCGCGATCCCCGCCATGATGTACTCGGCACAGGGCAGCGCGATGGCGTTTCCCAATGCTCGGTAGCGGTGGGAGGATAGGATTTCCTCGCCGTCCGCGCCGTACCTTGTCCAGCCCTCCGGCAGCCCCATGAGCCGCTCACATTCCGTTTCCGTGGGAAAGCGGACGCAGCCCCCGGAGGGATCGTTCTCATACCAAAAGGCAAAGGGCGAAATGCCGCCCGCTAACAGAGTGGGAAAAGGGTCAGTTGGCAGTCCGAAGCTATTTCGGAACGCTGTTTCCGTCCGCTCCTTGGCGGACGCCCGCATACGGAAGCATTGAAAGGGTCGGGTGACTGGTATGCGCCGCCCTGCTTCAATAAAAGAGCCTCGATCTCCGCAGGCGGCGGGCAGCCCGCGATCTCCGCCAAGTGCAGGAAGTGACTGCATTGTGCGGGGCTTAAAAAGTATTTCGTGGGAACGCCGTCCTCCAAAGTCTGCCACAAGAAAGATGCGCTGCCGTCGTGCCAGCCGGGGGCTTGCCCAATACTGGGCGTCCATGAGCCGCCAAGAGAGGTCAGGCGTTCGCCCTCGCACCATTCCGGCTCCTGCCCATCTTCCAGAAGCAGGCATTGAAACATCGGTGTCTGTGAAAGCGGATAGGACGGCTCTAAAATCCATCCTGTCATTTGATGAAAACGCTCCCATGACGTTTTCCCAAACAGCGATTGCTGGAAATAGACCATTTGTCGCCTCCCTCATTTCACGGATAATGCGGATGGCTTGAAAGAACAGACTGGACTTTTCTCCCGCAAGCCCCTTGCGGTTGCCGATCTGCGAGAGATTTTGACACGGTGAGCCAAAGGTGATGATATGGACGGGCGGGAGATCCCGCCCGTCCAGCTTTGTCACATCCCCCAAGTGCGCCATATCGGGAAAGTGGCGTTTCGTGATGGAGATAGGGGCTTTTTCAATCTCGCTTGCCCATATTGGCTCAATGCCGCAGCGCACCGCCGCCAGCGGAAACACGCCGATCCCGTCAAACAGGCTCCCCAGCCGGAGCGCCGTCATCTTATCTGCGCCCCTGTCCCTTGACGGTCAAAATGCCCTCAAGGGTGGTGGCGGTGATCCCGAGCCGCTGGGCAACGGCGATGTCGTTCTTCATGGCCTCGGTGACAGTATGACCGCACACCACAAGCACATGAGAGCGGCGGAGCAGGTCGCGCCCCATGTCGATGCCGCTCTTGTGCTCCTCGGGAACGGCGTCGTTCAGGAAAAGGGGCTGATAGAGCGTCGGGCAGATGGGCGAAAAGCCCGCCTCATACACCGTGCGGCAATACTGCGCCGCCAGCTTCGTGTTTTCGTGATCGCTGCCGCACCATGCGGCGGTAATGTACGCAAGGGGTCGTTTCATTGTAAAAACCTCCAATTCATAAACGAAAGACCTCGGGACAAAAAGTCCCAAGGTCACTTTTCAAGCTCTGTTTTCTTTTCGGGCTTGCCCAGCTCGGGCGGCTGCTTGGCCTTCCAGTCATCCAGCAGAGAAATGATCTTGTCTTTCATTTCCCTTGGGGACTTGTCCTTGCCAAAATACTTTTCCAGTTCCGCACTATTGATGATCACCTTGTCTACCTCCTTTTTCTCCTGTGACAGAATACCGTCGATCACATCGCCGTTGAGTTTGCCGTCCTTGTCCAGCTCCCGCATTTTCTGTGCCTGCGACAGCGAGGGCGAGGACTGCTGCCCCTCGATGGACACGGCGATATACCTCTGATTTTTTGGGCGAATGAATGAGATCTCCACCGCCGGGGTGAACGCCAGCTTTTTCTCGTCCACCATCTTCTGCAAATCCGGCACAAGCTCGGTCAGACGGATATACCGCTGTACCTGCTTGTAGTTCATGCCGTTGCGATCTCCCACGACCTGCGTGGAGCGTTTTCCGGCGTCCTTGTCCTCCTCACCGGGGCGGGAGCCTTGGTGCTTGATGGCCTCCACCTGCATTTTGAGCGACTGCGCCTTTTCTGTGGGCAAAATACGCTCACGGTGGCGGAGGTTGTCATCCGTCATGGCGAGGATGGCTTCATCGTCCGTCATGCTGCGGACGATACACGGCATATTCGCAAATCCGGCAAGCTGGCTGGCCATCTGACGGCGGTGGCCTGCGATGATCTCATAGCCGCCATCCTCACGGGGACGCACCAGCGCGGGCTGATTGACGCCCGCCGCCTTGACCGACTCCACAAGCCCCTGCATCTCCGCATCGTCCCGGACACCAAAGGGATGATTTTTGAACGGGTGCAGGTCAGACAGGTTGAGATAGACGATCTCCTCTTTTTCGGCACGGGTGGCATCACGGGACGCAGACGGCTCCGGCGTGACCTCTTCACCAGCGGGAGCGCCGCCCTTATCCACGGCATGCTTCTCCGGGGCGGGCTTGTTTTGGGACTTTTTGTCCCGAGGTTTGGGCGGCTTTGCCTTATCGGGAGCGGCCTTGCCATCCTTGGGACGGCCTCTGCCGGGCTTGGCAGCCTTGTCTTTTTCCGCGGGCGGCCTCTGCTTGGCTGCCTTTTTCTCCTCCTTGGCTGCCTCGTCACGGGCGGCGGTAAAATCCACTACCTTGTCGGAATGTGCCGGGGCAGGGGCGTCCTTGCCGGGAGTGGGCGGCTGCGCCCGCTCCTTTTCGGCTTTGGGGACTTCGGGAGCGGCAGGCTCCTCCACCTCGGCGTGGGTAACAGCGTCAGCGGGATCGGGTACAGCTTCGCCCATTTCAAAGAGCGCCGCCTGTCCCTCATGTTCCAGCATGACCGCCTCCGCATCGGTCGGCACAGGCTCGGGAGCGGGCTGCTCCGGCACGGCTACATTTTCTGCCGTGGGAGCGGGAGCCTCGACGGGCAGGGCTGTCTCGGGAATGTTTTTCTTATCATCTGCCATTTGCAAACCTCCTTTTCGTGGCATGAAAAAAGCCAGTCCGCAGACTGGCCGGGTGAAAGTGACCTCCCTTCGTAGTTTTATATATGAAAACGCCGCCCGTTGTCTCTTTGGGGTAGCGAAATTCACAAAATTGTGCTATAATTAAATTTATTCTTTAATCGGGGAGTGAGTTAAACATGGAGGATAATCCTAAAAAAATATATAGGTTAGACGATCAAATCTCTTTTCGTCAATGCTCACTATTTCATGGAAGAAGCTCGGCACATGGTAACTGTACCAACTTTGATGAGCTTGAAGAAAATTGGAAAAGGTACTTTGTCTGCAATCAAAACGGAATACATCTTCACTGCACAAAACACCCGGAAATTGAATTTGATGTTTCCAACACTTATGGAACTGCAACTTTGCGATGTCCAAAATGTCAAACGGATATTGAAATCGACAATTTCAATGAAGTTATCAGGAAATGCCTGCGGATGCTGAATATTGAGGAATTCAAAGGAGCGAAACTAATCCGTTTAGATGACTGGTATGTACCAGAAGTAAAGAAGAAAGTAAAGGCTCCACCCAAATACTGGGTAGAAGCGGATGTAAAAACAGATAAGGACGGCGACACTATTGTAGTGTTATATGTCGGTCATGCTGAAAGCAAAGAGAAAGCTCAGTTTTTTATCAAGCCTGAGAAATGCCAGCTTACAAGTGACCATAAAGATTTAGATCCGGCTCAAGTCTTGGCAAAAATCGAAGTAACATTAAAGGATAAAAAACTAATTCACAAATACGAAAGAGATGAAAATGAATTATCTGACTTTTGAATTTAGCTTTGATTTTCTCTAATAGCCTTGTATTCTTGAATAGCAAGCTCCCGCTGCCTATATAGATTTAGGCAACGGGAGCTTTTGTTAGAATAAATAACCTCTTGCTGACTGCCAGATTGATACTTTCAATTTTAGTCTGTTATAGTTTTATTTGTTGCTCGCATCTCTTCGTCCAAGTCGGCAAACATCAGCTTTAGCAAGATGTCTGCCATGCTTTCACCGTCTTTCCTGTACCGTGGCTCAACGATAAAAACTCGACCACCAATTTCGTATCGTTGAGGCTCTCCGGCAATATATTCTTTTTCCATGCCTGCACCTCCTTTCCAACATGGACACAAAAATTATATCATGCCGTGGAGGGGCGCAAAGCAGAAAAATTATTTTCCTTGATATACGGGCTTTCTTTGACTATAATGAAAGACATTCAGGGTGTGTTTTGGGGTTGCCCGCGTATTGAAGCGCTCTTTTGACCCGGTTTAGGGGGTATGTAACCGCACTAACCGGGAGAGCGCTTGAATGGCATTCAAGAGGTCAGCGGTTCGATCCCGCTTATCTCCACCACGAAAATCCTGTAATCTTTGAGATTACAGGATTTTTTCGTTTTAAATTTTTCGTGGACGCTATGCAACAGGGTGTGAAATAAATCGAAAAATTTGTTCTATTTCATACTCCGTTGCACACGCTCTGCACAGTCCTGTTTATGGGACTGGCGCTCTGGTAATATGAAGGCGCAGAGAAAAACCGGCTTTGGGAAGGGAGAAATGATATGTGGTTTTTGCGCTCATATATCGCTCATATATATTATTGTTGGGCTGGTTCGTGAGAGCTATCTGGAGTTTGTTGCTGCGCAGTACGATTGCGATCAATGCAGACGGATGGCGGAGTGTAAGCGCAATGGGCAGCTGCCTGCAGACTACGAATGGTGGGGGCGCTGACGCAGGACATTGGCACCGCCGAACAAGAAAAATAAACGGAGCATGCGGGCGGTGCATCAGCACCACCCGCATTTTGCGCGTTGCCTTCTGCTCGTTTGACAGGCAGTGCGCTGGCATGTATACTGATACTGCTAGGAATGAAATGTGAGCGAATATAGATATGCCAAGGAAGACCATATCAGGTGGAAGTATTATGCTGAACATTTTGCAAACATAGGGTGATGCGCGATGATTAAGATAAAGCCAGTACTTGTAAATGTTGTTGTTATGTATAGTCTTATGCTAGGGGGGATGGCGCTAAGCTGCTTTGACGCAATAGAACGAGGGGTGCATCTGTCAGCCGTTTATAATTTTCTAGTATGGATACTTGGTGGAACGTTATGTGTGATTTGCATATGCCATACCTATAAAATTGATGAAAAGGGAGTGCGCCAGTTATGGCTGTTTATCCCGAAATTTACACCTTGGTCCGCTTTTACCGAGGTGTCGATCGAGCCGCTGTTTCCCGATCAACCGTCCGATACACGAGACCGATATGTGATATGCCTCAATCGCGGCGTCAGCAGAATCAACCAGTCCTCGTCAGCCGGAACGCACCTGATGCGCTTTCTTGTGTTTGAGCTCTTAGATGGGCCTCCGACCAAGCGGCAGAACTGGCGAGTTTTTCGTTATCCTTATATCCAGAGAGACGAAATTCTTCAATTGTTAGAAACGGTAGGTGTAACTGTGATTGAGCGTGACTACAATTGAAGGGGTTAAGTGAAGGGCGAACGGAAGTCGAAAACCTGTGAACGGGGAAAAATCCCCGGCGTGCGGTGAATACCGTCGCCGGGGATTTCTTACTATACATTTATTTAAAAACCGTGTCAGGTTTTGGCCGCGGACGGCGGAGATAGAACCGCTGCAGTTCTTTGATCGTGTAGTTGGTGCCAAATTGGCGATTGATGAGATTGCGCGCCATACCCCAGTTCCAGCCGTGCTCGCCAACGAGCCGGTACAGGACGTCGAGTATTTCGGGCTGCATATCGGGTCATCCTTTCTGATTCTGAAAGTTTCCTGGCCGCATGATCCGCGGCGGTACAGCGCCGGCAGGAAATGTCCCGAAGTCCGGCACTGCCGCTAGGAGAAAAGATAGCATATTTCAGGCGAAAATGCAAGGAAATAACAAAAAATCTTGTATAGATGAGATAAAGATTTGCAAAAATCCCCGGCCGACGATTTTTCCGTCGGCCGGGGATGCGATTTTGTGCCGCCGCGGTCATTTGCCGAGGGACTTGACCCAGTCGGTGACTTCCTGCTGCGTGACGGCGGAGGGGAAGCGCTGGCCCTCCTGCCAGTCGCCGGTGCCGGCGAGCGCCGCGAGCTGCGCGCCGCTCTCGCCGATGCCGCTGCTGGCGGAGGTGCAGAAGGGAATGACCGTCTTGCCGGTGAAGTCATTGGCCTTGACGAACGTGTCCACAGGCCACGCGGCGATGCCCCACCAGATCGGGTAGCCGATGTAGACGGTGTCATAGTCGGCCCAGTTATCTGCGGTCGTGGTCTTGAGCGCCACGTCGCGCAGGGTCTCGTCGTCATGCTCGCGCGAGACGCGGCTGTCGGCGTTGTTGTAGTCCAGGTCGGCGCTCGTGTACGGCTCGGCCGGTTCGAGCTCCAGCAGATCGCCGCCCGTCGCGGCGGCGATGGCCTCGGCCGCGGTCTTCGTGCTGCCGGTCGCGGAGAAATAGACGACGAGCGTCTTGCCGCCGGCAGCGGCGGGGGCCGTGGTGGCCTCGGGCGCTGCGGTCCTGCTGCCGCAGGCGGCGAGGCTCAGCAGCATGATCGCGCCGGTCAGCAGGGGGATGAGCTTTTTCATGGCGATGCCTCCTCAGTCGTGGATGGCCGCGATCCAGCGGTCAATGGTCTTGTCCGGCGTGCGCAGGGTCGTGTCGTCGAAGTGCACGTCGAGGCCCGGCTTCACGTCCGCGCCCGGGCACAGCGCCGCCACGTCCTTGAGCGTGCGGCCGAGCCAGCCGCCGTTCGTGGCGAAGGGATAGACGGTCTTGCCGCTGAGGTCGTGCGCGGTCAGGAACGCGCGCGTGGCCGGGGCGCAGGTGTACCACCAGACGGGCGTACCGAGCACGATCGTGTCGTAGCGGTCAAGGTCGATGTCCATCGCCTTGAGCTCCGGCAGGAAGCCCTGCTTGACCTCCCGCTCGCCCTGCGCGACCACATCGTCATATGAGCCGGTGTAGGGTACGACGGTGTCGATGCGGGCGATGTCGCCGCCGATGGCGCTGTGGATGCGCTCGGCGATGCGCTGCGTGTTGCCGCGGTAAGAATAATAAAGAATGAGAGATTTCATATCGCTTGCCTCCATTTGCTGTTCATGATAGCATCTTACTCCCTGAAGCTGACTTTAGGTCAAGATGGTGAAATGTAAATTTTTCTTGAATAAGGCGAAAGAGCGCAAAAAGCCCCGCACCGGTATGGTGCAGGGCTGTGTGATTTTTATCCCAGCTGGTCGAGCTCTGCCTGCCACACGGCGGCACAGGCGTCGCTGGGCATGCGCCAGTCGCCGCGGGGGCTGAGCGTGACCGATCCGATCTTCGGCCCGTCGGGCAGGCAGCTGCGCTTGAACTGCTGCGCGAAGAAGCGGCGGTAGAAATTTTTCAGCCAGTGCAGCAGCACATCGTCCGGGTACCGGTCGCCGAGCGCATGGCGCGCCAGCCGGTAGATCTTCGCCGGGCCGAAGCCGAAGCGCAGCACGTAGTAGAGGTAAAAATCGTGCAGCTCATACGGGCCGACGAGCGACTCCGTCTGCTGGGCGATCTCGCCGTTTTCGTTCGCCGGCAGCAGCTCGGGACTGACCGGCGTGTCGAGAATGTCGAGCAGCACGGCGCGCAGGGCTTCGTTTTCCGCCGCGTCGGCGGCATAGCGCACGATGTGGCGCACGAGCGTTTTCGGCACGTCGGCGTTCACGCCATACATGCTCATGTGGTCGCCGTTGTAGGTCGCCCAGCCGAGGGCCAGCTCGCTCAGATCGCCCGTGCCGACGACGAGCCCGCCCGTGCGGTTGGCGAGGTCCATGAGCTCGAGCGTGCGCACGCGCGCCTGACAGTTTTCATACGTCACGTCGAGCGCGGCTTCGTCCTGCCCGATGTCGGCAAAGTGGCTGTGGACGGTGCGCGCGATCGGGATCTCCTGAAATGTCACGCCCAGCTCCTCGCAGAGGATCTCGGCGTTCGAGCGCGTGCGGTGCGTCGTGCCGAAGCACGGCATCGTCACGGCCAGCACGTCCTGTGCCGGGCGGCCGAGCCGCTGCATCGCGCGCACGGCCACGAGCAGCGCAAGGCTGCTGTCCAGCCCGCCGGAGATGCCGATGACGGCGGTCTTGGCGTGCGCGTGGGCAATGCGTTTGGCCAGCCCGTCGGCCTGCATGGCGAGGATGAGCTCGCAGCGCTCGGCGCGGGCGGCATCGTCGGCCGGGACGAACGGCGTCGGCGAGACGGGCCGCGTGAGCGGCACCTCCCGCAGCGGCAGGTGGAACACGACCGTCTCGTATCCCGCGCTCTCGGGCTGGAACGTCGTGCTGCGGCAGCGCTCGCTGACCATGCGGCCGAGGTCGAGCTCCGTGCAGGCGCAGCCCGGGCCGAAGGGCTTCGCTTCCGCCAGCAGCGCGCCGTTTTCGCAGATGAGGTCGTGCGCGGCAAAGACCATGTCGGTCGTGGATTCTCCGTGGCCGGCGTCGGCGTAGAGATACGTGCACAGCAGCCGCGCCGACTGCTGGCACACGAGCGCGCGGCGGTAGTCGGCCTTGCCGATCGTCTCGTCGCTGGCCGAGAGGTTTGCGATTACGGTCGCGCCCGCGAGCGCGTGGTGCGTGCTCGGCGGCAGCGGGGCCCACAGATCCTCGCACACCTCGGCCGCGAGGCAAAACTCCGGCATCTCCGCGCAGCGAAACAGCAGCTGCGTGCCGAACGGCACTTCCTGCCCGGCAAAGCGCAGCGTGCGCACGCCGGCGGGGGCGGGGTTGAACTGCCGCTTTTCGTAAAACTCGCCGTAGTTCGGCAGGTGCGTTTTCGGCACCAGACCCAGCAGCTTCCCGTGGCAGACGACGGCGGCGCAGTTATAGAGCTTGCCGTCCACCGCGACAGGCAGGCCCACGAGTGCGACAAGGTCGAGCCCCGCGCTCGCCTCCAGCACGGCGGCGAGCCCTTTGGCCGCGGCGCGCTGGAGCGGCTGCTGGAAAAACAGGTCGCCGCACGTGTAGCCGGTCAGCCCCAGTTCGGGGAACACAGCCAGCTGCGCGCCGTCCAACGCCGCGCGCTGCATGGCGGCGATGGTCTGCTGTGTGTTGAACGCGCAGTCGGCCACGCGCAGCGCAGGCGAGACCGTGCAGGCTTTGAGAAAACCGTGGATCATGATGTTATCACCCTTTCAAAAAGCAAAACCCGGAGCGCAAAGCGCTCCGGGTTTTGCGGATGCTATATCATACCACGGTTGTAGGGGGAAGAACAAGTGGCGGTATGCAGAAAATGTGTGCCGGGAAGCCCAAAATCACGGGTTTTGTGCACAGTCGGCGTCCAGTGCGGCGTATTCCGCGTCCGTGACGGGCTCGCACCATTCGTTGCTCGTCTCCTCGCCGGGGCACTCGACGGCGATGTGGCTGAACCAGCAGTCCTTCTGCGCGCCGTGCCAGTGCTTGACCCCGGCCGGGATGGTCACGACGTCGCCGGGGTGCAGGGCCTGTGCGCTCTTGCCCGCCTCCTGATACCAGCCCAGACCGTCCGTGCACAGCAGCAGCTGGCCGCCGCCGGATTTCGCATGGTGGATGTGCCAGTTGTTGCGGCAGGCGGGGGAGAAGGTGACATTTGCGAGGAAAACGGTCTTGGTCGGGTCGGTCAGCGGGTTAAGGAAGCTCTCGCCGGTGAAGTACTGCGCGTAGGCCGTGTTCGGCTCGCCGAGGCCGAAGAGACCGCCGTTTGCGTCCGCGCTGCCGTCGGCGTAGACCTCCTTCGTCTGCCGGAAGGCGGCCCAGGCGTTCGGCCAGCCGGCGTAGAAGGCGAGGTGCGTGAGGATCTCGGCCATTTCGGTCTTCGTCACGCCGTTTTGCTTTGCGGTCGTGAGGTGGTAGGTGAGGGAGCTGTCCGTGATGCCCTTGCTGATGAGCGCCGTGATCGTGACGATCGAGCGCAGCTTGAGCGGCAGCTGTCCCTCGCGCGACCAGACCTCGCCGAAGAGCACGTCGTCATTGAGCTCGGCAAATTTGGGTGCAAAATCATGCAGGGCGTCTCTGCCTGCAGTCTGTTTGACCATGATGATACCTCCTTATTTCAGATACTGACGGTAAAATGCTTCGATGCGGTCGAACGGGATGATGTCCATTCGGTCGTAGAGATCGGTGTGCACAGCGCCGGGGATGAGCAGCAGCTCCTTGTTGCCGCCCTGCAGCCGGGCAAAGGCGTCGCGGCTGAAGTAGCACGAGTGCGCCTTGTCGCCGTGGATGACGAGCACGGCGCTGCGGATCTCATTGGCGTAGGCGAGCAGCTTCGCGTTGAGCAGCGACAGCGGGGACGTGACGTTCCAGCCGTCGGTGGAGTTGAGCGAGCGCGGGTGGTAGCCGCGCGGGGTCTTGTAGTAGTCGTGGTAGTCCTTGACGAAAAACGGCGCGTCGTCCGGCATGGGGTCGACCACGCCGCCCGCGCGCTGATACGTGCGGGCCTTGTAGTCGGCGGTGCGCTGCGCGTTGAGTGCCTGACGCAGGGCATAACGGGCGTCCGGATTGTCGTCGGCGTCAAAGTAGCCGTTGGCGGTCACACGGGTCATGTCGTACATCGTGGACGTGACGGTGGCCTTGATGCGCGTGTCGATGGCGGCGGCGTTGAGCGCCATACCGCCCCAGCCGCAGATGCCGAGGATGCCGATGCGCTCCGGGTCGACATCATCGCGCACGGACAGGAAGTCGACCGCGGCGGAAAAGTCCTCGGTGTTGATGTCGGGCGAGGCGACATAGCGCGGCGTGCCGCCGCTCTCGCCGGTGTACGACGGGTCAAAGGCGACGGTCAGAAATCCGCGCGCGGCGAGCTCCTGCGCGTACAGGCCGGAGCTCTGCTCCTTCACCGCGCCGAACGGGCCGCTCACGGCCACGGCGGCGCGCTTTCCGGCGGCGTTTTTCGGCTTGTAGAGATCGGCCGCGAGCTCGATGCCGAAGCGGTTGTGAAACGTGACCTTGCAGTGGTCAACGGCGGCGTTTTGTGGGAACGTCTTGTCCCATTCCTGGGTGAGGGTCAGGGTGCTGTTCATGGTTACATACCTCCTGTATCGGTTTTATGCGATGGCCGCGCCCATGGCGCGGGCGGTCTCAAGTGCGGGGTGGTCGGCAATCGCGCCCGGCTCGGTCACGCCGCCGGCGAACACCGTCCCGGCGAGGCGGCACTTTTCGTAGCACGCGATCCAGCCCTCGAGCCCGTGGATGGCGCGCTCGTCCGTATCCGGCTCGTCCTCGGTCGCCGAGGCGAGCAGGTAAATGTCGCGGAATGCGTAGTCCGACGGGAAAAGGGCGTTGACACGGCCGCTGTGATCTGATATCCTAAGCATACAACCTGAAGCTGACTTCAGGTCAAGCACTTTTTTGCGAATTTTTTTCGAGGTGATCCCATGTATACGATCGGACAGGTGTCGGAGCAGTTTGATCTGCCGGTCTCCACGCTGCGGTATTATGATAAGGAGGGGCTGTTCCCGGCGCTCACGCGCACGTCGGGCATCCGCCGCTTCGGCGAGCAGGAGCTCGAGGCGCTGCGCGTGATCGAGTGTCTCAAGCGCTCGGGGCTGGAAATTAAGGAGATCAAGCAGTTTATGGAATGGTGTGCGCAGGGGAGCGAGACGTACCCGCAGCGGCACGCGCTCTTTGTGCAGCAGGCCGAGCGGGTGGAGGCGGAGATCGCGCGCCTGCAAAAATCGCTCGACATGATCCGCTTCAAATGCTGGTACTATGAGCAGGCCATGCGCGACGGCAGTGAGGACCGCGTGCACGCCATGCTGCCGGACCATCTGCCGCCGGATATCCAGCCGATTTATGACCACGCGCACGAAACGTAATCATACCATTTTGATTCAGAAAGGATGGCGACCCATGAAACAGCGAACGATCCTCTCGACCCTTCTGTTCTGCGCGCTGCTGCTGGCGGGCTGCGGCACGGCGGTGCAGACCCCGGATGCGACGCCCACCCCCGCGCAGGAGGCGGCGGCCACGCCGACGCCAGACCCGCTGAGCACCCTGCCGTATACGGACGGCCAGCTCTATGCCGCGGCCTACCTCGGCTATCAGGCGCCGACGGATCTGGACTTCTTCCGGCAGACGTATTTCGGCGGCCGGGAGCTGCCGGTGCACCACATCTCGGACGGGGACTTTTACCTCATCATCCCGCGCGACCCGAACGCGACCGTGCGCCTGTACAAAAACGATATGGTCACGCAGACCAGCTCGATCTTTTATGAGCAACCGGACGGCAGCCCGTTCGTGATCGGCTGCAACGTCAGCGACATTTTCCCGGACGTGACGGTCGAGATCACGGCCTCCGACGGGGAGAAGGTGTCGTTTTCGCCCTTCATCTCGCTCAAGGACGGCAGTGTGGAGGTCGGTGCGCGCGGGCTGAACATCACGCGCATCTCGACCTCGCCCTGACGAATTGCGAAAACGACCCCGGGTGCGATCTGCACCCGGGGCCGCTGGTTTATCTGAGGTTATGCGAGCGTCAGCTCTGTGCTCGCGCATACAATCGCGCCCACGCGCTGCATGTCGGCGAGGTTGCCTGCCTGCACGGCATCGGTGACGGACGATGTGCAGTCCGAGAGCACGACGGCGTCATAGTCGAGCGAGATGGCGTCATAGCACGTTGTGCGGATGCAGTTGGGCGTGGTCGTGCCCGCGAGCAGGACGGTCTGCACGCCGAGGCGGCGCAAAATGAGGTCGAGCCCTGTGTGAAAAAACGCTGAGAACCGGGGCTTTACGAGCACATAGTCCTGCGGCAGGACGGTGAATGCGTCCGGAAACGCATCCGACAGGTGCGCGGCGCAGTCCTCCGAGAGCGGCTTGCCGCCTGAAGCCCAGACGGCCGCGCGCGGCTTTTCCACGTCCGTGCCGTCGGCCCGGTAGTGGCGCACGGCGTAGATGACGGGAACGCCCGCTTCGTGGCAGCGGCCGATGAGCGCCGCGCACGCGGGCACGGTCTCCTCCGCCGCCGGGATGCACAGCGGGGACGCGCTGTCGAGAAAGCCCCGTTGCATGTCGATCATGATGAGTGCCTGTTTGGGCATGGCGCTTGCCTCCTGACAAAGTAGATGCCTCTATGATAGCGCTGCGTGCCGGATTTGGCAAGCGCGGCTTGCCATCCGCGCCCCAATGTGGTATCCTACCGGGTAGCCCCAAAAGGGAGGGGCACTCTTTACAAGCGGGAGCGATCAACATGAGCAGACAACTCGAACCCTATCAGCTGATCGAGCGCAGCATCCAGAAAAAATTCCACAAGGTGCTCTGGACGCCGTTCATCACCGCCATCAAGCAGTACGAACTCATCGCCCCCGGCGACCGGATCGCGGTATGCATCTCCGGCGGCAAGGACTCCATGCTCATGGCCAAGCTCCTGCAGCTGCTGCAGCGGCACAGCGACGTGCCGTTCGAGGTCATTGATCTCGTCATGGACCCCGGCTACAACGCCGTCAACCGGCAGAAGATCGAGAGCAACGCGGCGCTGCTGCACATCCCGGTCACGATCTTTGAGACGAATATTTTCGATGTCACGAGCGGCATCGAGCAGTCGCCGTGCTACCTCTGCGCGCGCATGCGCCGCGGCTATCTCTACAGCAAGGCGCGCGAGCTCGGCTGCAACAAGATCGCCCTTGGCCACCACTTCAGCGACGTGGTCGAGACGACCGTCATGGGCATGTTCTACGGCTCGCAGCTGCAGGCCATGCCGCCGAAGCTGCGCAGCCGCAATTTCCCGGGCATGGAGCTCATTCGCCCCATGTACTGCATCCACGAGGACGACATCATCGCCTGGCAGCGCTATAACGGTCTGGAGTTCATCCAGTGCGCCTGCCGCTTTACCGAGCGCGCGGCCGCGCACGGCAGCGACGGCAGCAGCTCCAAGCGGCAGGAGGTCAAGCTGCTGCTGCGCGAGCTGCGGCGCACGAATCCCGACATTGAAAAGAGCATTTTCCACAGCATTCACTCCGTCTGCCTTGACACCATGGTCGGCTACAAATCCGGCGGCGTGGAGCACACGTTCGCCGACTGCTACCGCGAGCGCGGCGAGATGGCCGAGATGGAAAAGGAGGACGCGGAATGATGCCCATCGAGCGTATGCGCCCGGAGGACTTTGACGCGGTTTTCCGTTTGCTTTCCCAGAGCTTCCCGGCCGGGGAGCGGCGGGATAAGGCGGGGCAGCGCGCGCTGCTTGCGGACAGCGCCTACCACATCGACATTCTGCGCGCGCCGTCCGGCGGCGTGCAGGCGCTGATGGCGTCGTGGGACTTTGGCGGCTTTGTCTTTTTCGAGCACTTTGCCGTAGACCCCGCCTGCCGCAATGGCGGCATCGGCGGGCAGATGCTCGACGCGCTGCTCGCGCGCTTTGATAAGCCCGCCTGTCTGGAGGCGGAGCTGCCGGAGACGGAGCTGGCCGCGCGGCGCATTGGGTTTTACGAGCGGCACGGCTTTACGGTCAACGCGGATTACCCTTACTTCCAGCCGGCGCTCACGCCGGGCGGCAGCCCGATCCCGCTGCACCTGCTCACGACCGGCGGCGCGCGCACGCCCGCCGAGCTGCGCGCGATCGAGACGCTCGTGCACACGCGCGTGTACGGTAAAACGCCCGCCGCGATGGTATAACAGAAAACAGAAAGTCAGCACGCCCCTGCACGGAAGGGGCAGGGGCGTGCCTTTCTCTATTTGGAGGGAGAAACAATGCAGAATTATTGTCCGGGGCGGCCGCCTTTGCCGCCGTCCGTGATGGTCACATCATCGCTCCCGGAGAGCGCTACCACGACGATTTGAAAGGAGAAAACGCATGAAGTCTATCCGTATCCTGCCTCTTTTGCTCGCGCTCGTGCTGCTGTGCGCGGGCTGCGCCGCCGGCGGCGCGGCGGAGGCCACGCCCGCCCCGGACATGAGCGACCTCCCGCTCGACGGGGGCTATGCCTACCTGCGCGTGGAGGTGCTCTCGCGCGACAAGGACGCGAAAACGCTGGAAGTGAAAGTGCTCGATTTCGGCGACGCCGACGGTGTGAACGTCGGCGCGCTCCCGGTGGGCGCGCAGGGCACGGTCGACTGTTCCGACCTGCTGTCGATGGCGATGATGATCGACTCCGGCGAGTGGATCATCACCTACGCAGACCTCGGGCAGCAGGCGTTCCCGCTGCGGCTGACGTCGATCGAGAACCCGGAGCACTTTGCCGAGCGCGCGGGGAAATAAAAAGCACCGGCTGAGGGTTTCCTCAGCCGGCGTTTTCGTCACCAGAATTTTTTCTTCTTGCATACCCACAGGCTGATGCCCACGGTCACGATGCTCACGATGACGACGACGGGGTAGCCGTACTTCCACGTCAGCTCCGGCATGCCGACAAAGTTCATGCCGTACCACCCGACGAGCAGCGTCAGCGGCAGGAAGATCGTCGTCACGATCGTCAGGATCTGCATGATGTGGTTTTGCCGCGTGTCGATCTCGGCCTGAAACAGGCTCTGCAGCTGTGCGCACGATTCGCGCAGCAGCTGCGACTCCTCGCGCAGGCGGATGACGCGATCCTCAAACATATGAAACAGCAGCTGCTCGCTGTCGGTGAAAAAGCCGTTTTCGTTCTCGTGCAGCTCGCACGCCACGTCGTCGAGCTGGGAGTAATAGCGAAACCACGCCATGGTCTCCTTGCGCAGCGCGGTCATCGGCGCGGAGAAGTCGTCCAGCTCGTGCGCCAGCACCTGATCCTCGAGCGCCTCGATGCGGTCCTCGATCTTTTCGAGCTGGTGCAGGTCGCGGGCGATGAGCTGCTCAAAAAAGTCGTAGAGAAACCGGCCGACGCTGCCGTCGGTCCAGCGCTTTTCCCGGGCGATGCGGCGCAGCAGCCCCTGCAGCGCGCTCTCGTCGTCCACGAGCACGACGCGCGTGGCCGTGACGAGATAGCCGCAGGCGAGCGGCTTGCCGTCCTTGCCCTGGCGCGGCAGCACGAGCGTGCCTGCCAGACAGTCCGAGCGCACCTCGGCCTTGCACACGCGTGCGTCGCGCGCCGGCGGTGTGTGGTGCAGCGTCCGCTCCAGACCGGGCAGCGCCGGCTGGTGCGACAGTTCTTCGGACGTCAGCAGCACGACGGCGGGCTGCTCCGGCGCGGGCGCGTGCTCCTGCTGCGTGAGCGTCTGCCCGATGGTATACCAATACAAATGCGGTCCCTCCCATAAGTCGCGGTATTTTCCCCATTGTAGCACACCGGGCGCGCGGACACAACGTCCGGCTGGAAATCGGGGCGCGGGTGTGCTATACTGGGCAAAAATCATACTTTGGGGGAAGCACCATGATCGTCTATTACACCGGCACCGGCAACAGCCGCTATGTTGCCCAGCGCTTCGCCGCCGCCCTCGGCGATGATCTCATCACCGCGAATGAATACATCAAAAACGACACGCCCGCCGACCTGCATTCCGACCGGCCGTGGGTGTTCGTCTCACCGACGTACGGCTGGCAGATCCCGCACATTTTTGCGGACTTTCTCCGCCGCGGCCGCTTCACCGGCAGCCGGAAGGCGTATTTTGTCATGACCTGCGGCAGCGAGATCGGCAACGCCGGCAGCCGCATCGCGGCGCTGTGCGCGGATATCGGGCTCGATTATCAGGGTGTGCTGCAGGTCGTCATGCCGGAAAACTACGTCGCCATGTTTTACGTGCCCGGCGCGGAGGAGTCGGCGCAGATCATCGCGGCGGCGCAGCCGTCCATCGATGGGGGCATTGCCTGCGTGCAGCGCGGCGAGCCGTTCCCGGCGCCGAAGGTCGGCCTACTCGACCGGTTCAAGACCGGGCCGGTGAACACGATCTTTTATCGGTGGTTTGTCAAGTCCGGGCCGTTCACGGTCTCGGATGCGTGCATCGGCTGCGGCAAGTGCGCGCTGAGCTGCCCGGTCAACGGCATCGACATCGTTGAGCGCCGCCCGCACTGGAACGGCGCGTGCACGCACTGCATGGCCTGCATCTGCGGCTGCCCGGTGTCCGCCATCGAGTACGGGCATAAGAGTCAGGGCAAGCCCCGCTACCAGTGCCCGGAATATAAATAAGAAACGATCCCTGCGCCGGACTTCCGACGCGGGATCGTTCTTTTTACAGATAGCACTCCGGCCGCCGCTGCCTGAGGTACGGGCGCTTTTGCTCGCGCCAGAGCCGCGCCTCGGCGAGGTCGAGCTCCTGCACGATGAGCTGCACCTCGGGGAAAAACAGCAGGTCGCTGCCCGCGGCGGCGTCGCAGAAGGCGAGGGATCTTTTCAGGTTTTCGTCCATGCTCCCGGTCATGGACATCTGCGCCATGGCAAGCTTCATACGCGCGCTCCTTTTATGTGTCCTGCACGGTCAGGCGCAGCACGTCCGGCCGCGCGTAGTGGCCGCACACGTCGAGCTCCATGCGGCTCGCGGGCACGCGCTGCATATCGAGATCGGCGTAGAGAATGTCCTCGCTGTCCCACACCGGCTGCACGACATAGTGCCCGTAGGGGTCGACGATGCAGCTGCCGCCGCGGCAGGGAATGTCGTTCAGGCGCGCGATCTCATCCGGGCAGTGCAGTCCGGTGGGGTAGTCCGCGCGGTGAAAGACCATGTCGCAGTTGATGAAATAGCACCGGCCCTCGAGCGCGATGTGCTGCACGGTGGCCTGCCACTCGGGGTTGTCGTTCGTGTTCGGCGAGATGTAGAGCGTCACGCCCTTTTCATACAGCGCCGTGCGCGCCAGCGGCATATAGCTCTCCCAGCAGATGAGGCTGCCCATCGGGCCCCACGGCGTGTCCACGACCGGGAAATACCCGCGGTCGGCGTCGCCCCAGACCACGCGCTCTGCCCCGGTGGGCTTGAGCTTGCGGTGCACGGGGGCGAGCGTGCCGTCCGGGCAGAAGATGAGATTGGAGTTATAGAGCGTGCCCGTCACGCCGTCGCGCTCCGACACGCCGATGCTCACATACGCGCCCGCGGCCTTTGCCGCCGCGGCGAGGCGCTCCGTCTCCGGCCCGGGTACGACAATGGAGTTGCCGCAGTACAGCTGCCAGTCCTTGCGGCCGTCTTCCTTGCGCGCGCCGACCGTGAAGCCGAACGTCATGCCGTACGGGTAGCCGGGGATGAACAGCTCCGGGAACACAATGAGCTCTGCGCCATGCTGCGCGCACTCCGCGATCAGGCGCACGGCCTTGTCCGTGCACGCGGTCTTGTCAAACAGCACCGGCGCCGCCTGCACCACGGCGATGCGGCACGTCGGTTTGAGATCTTTCATATGCCTGCCTCCCTGAAAGTGTTTTCTGCCCTTAAAATAACACGGCTTTGCTGGGAATTCAAGACGCAAAAACGCCCGCACGGTGTGCGGGCGTTTTCGGCTTGGCAATTTTCGCAAAAGGCTTCAGGAAGCCCTGGTCTTATCCGGGACGATCTTGTGCGCGATCAGGCACAGGAGCATCGTGCCGGCCATATCGGGCAGGGTGTTGCCGACCGGGATGTCCACGGTCATGAGCACGCGGTAGAGCACGAAGCCCAGCACCCAGACGACGGCGTTGCACACATCGAGCCTGCCGCTCGCGCCGCCGCGTCGGAGCAGGAAGAAGTCCGTGATCTGGATGGCGATCATCGGCGCGAACACCGAGCCGATCAGGTACAGGAAGTTCGTGATGTCGTCCATCGGGAAGCAGATGGCGCAGACCGTGCCGATGACGGTCACGATGAGCGCGGCGTACTTGCCGTTGATCTTCTTCGACAGGGACTCGGCGGAGATGCCGGCGCTGTACGCATCGAGGAACGTCGTCGTGACGGTCGAGAGGATGAGGATGAGCAGCGCGGCCACGCCGAGGCCGGCCTTGACCATGATGAGCGCGATGTCGCCCTCGCCGGTGAAGATGGCGGCGCCCATGCCGATGACGTACATCCAGCAGCTCACGACGCCGTAGGTCAGCGTGCTCGAGAGCGTGGCGGCGAAGGGCTTTTCGGCCTCGCGCGTGTAGTCGGAGATGAGCGGCAGCCACGACAGCGGCATGGCCACGGCCAGCTCGACCGCTGCGCCGAAGCTCAGGCTATCGTCCGGCGCGGTGACGGGCGTGCCGCCGCGGAACACCACCACGCACAGCACGATCGAGAGAATGAACAGCGCCGCCATGGCGATCTTGTTGATCCAGCCGAGGTTCTTGATGCCGACGGCGATCCACACCACGATGAGCCCGCCGATGACGAGACACCACACCCACTTGCCGATGCCGAGCACGGTGTTCGTGGCCAGTGCGCCGTCATAGATCATGATGGCCGTCCAGCCGACGAGCTGCAGCACGTTGAGCGCGGCGAAAAACAGGCAGCCGATGCGGCCGAAGCTCAGCTCGACCGTGCCCATGGCGCTGCGGCCGGTGCGGCCGCCGATGAGGCCCGCAAAGAAGAACATCGCACAGCCAATGACATGGCCGACGAGGATGGCGAGCAGGCCCTTCGTGAAGCCGAGGGGCGCAAAGTACGTGCCCGTGAGGATCTCCGCGATGGACACGGCCGCGCCGAACCAGATGAGGCTGTTCTGGAAGCTGGAAGTCTTTTTCACGCTCAGGCCTCCTGCCGGTATTCCGGCTTCAGGTCGAACGCATGGTCCATCGGGCCGGAGCCCGCGCCGAGGTCGAGCATGGCGGCCAGCGCGCCGGAGAGATAGTCCTTCGCGCGGCGGACGGCCGTGTCGAGATCAAAGCCCTTGGCAAGGTTGGCCGCGATGGCGCTCGAGAGCGTGCAGCCGGTGCCGTGGGTGTTGGGGTTGTCGATGCGCTTGCCGTTGAACCACTCGTAGCCGCCGTCGCGGTATAGGAGGTCGTTGGCGTCGTTGAGCCGGTGTCCGCCCTTGCACAGGACGGCGCAGCCGTAGCGCTCGCTGATGGCTTTTCCGGCGGCGATCATGTCGTCGGGGGAGGTGATGGTCAGGCTCGAGAGCACCTCCGCCTCCGGGATGTTGGGCGTGAGCGCGGTGGCAAGCGGCAGCAGCCGCGCCTCGAGCGTGGCGATGGCGTCCTCGGAGATGAGCCGCGCGCCGCTCGTGGCGACCATCACGGGGTCGACGACGATGTTTTGCGCCGCGTAGTGCTGCAGCCGCTCGGCGATGACCTCGATGAGGCCGGAGGACGCGACCATGCCGATCTTCACCGCGTCGGGCCGGATGTCGGTAAAGACGCTGTCGATCTGCTGGCCGAGAAATGCCGGAGTTACTTCAAAAATACCCTGTACGCCGGTCGTGTTCTGGGCGGTCAGCGCCGTGATCGCACTCATGGCAAATACGCCATTCATGGTCATGGCTTTCAGATCGGCCTGAATACCGGCGCCTCCGCTGGAATCGCTTCCGGCGATCGTTAATGCTGTTTTCATATTCTGTCTCCTTTTCAGCATCAATTTTGTTGAGCGACGGAAAGTGGTGCCCCCAATCTGCCGCTGTTTGTATGTTTGTCTGCGCCCGCGCGCAGGGAGTTACAGGTCCAGCGCCGTGCGCACGGCGGCTTTGAGTTCCCGCGTGGCGGCGGGAATGTCCGGCTGCGCGAAGATCGCGCTCACGACGGCGACGCCGACGATGCCGCTGCCGGAAAGCCGGGCGACATTGTCCTTCGTGATGCCGCCGATGGCGATGACCGGGATGGACACGGCCGCACAGATCTCGCGCAGGGTATCATAACTCACGGCGTTGGCGTCGGCCTTCGTCCCGGTCGGGAACACGGCGCCCACGCCGAGATAGTCCGCGCCCTCGCGCTCGGCCAGCAGCGCTTCTTCCACCGTCTGGGCCGACACGCCGAGGATCTTGTCCGGGCCGATGAGCGCGCGCACCTTGCCGGCCGCCATGTCGCTCTGGCCGACGTGCACGCCGTCGGCGTCCGTGGCCACGGCGAGCGCCACGTTGTCATCGAGCACGAACGGCACGCCGTACTGCCTGCACAGCGCCTTGAGCGCGATGGCCTCCTCTTGAAAATGCGCCTCGTCGAGTTCCTTCTCGCGCAGCTGCAAAAACGTTGCGCCGCCCTGCAGCGCCTGCTCAGCCTGTTCATAGAGCGTCTGGCCGTGCAGCCACGAGCGGTCGGTCACGGCGTAGAGCAGCAGAGATGCGTTATCGCAGTTCATACTTGGCTCCCTTCTCCAGCGCGTCGCCGGTCATGTTGAAAATGGCATCGATGATGCGGTTTCGGTAGGTGCTGTTGCCGTCGCCGGGCTGCATGTTGGCCCAGCCGATCTCGCCTGCGAGCCCCATCATGCACACGGCGGCCGCCGCAGCGTCGAGCTTGTGGTCGGGATTTGCGACCAGGAACGCCGTCATCAGCGCCGAGAGCTGGCAGCCCGTGCCGGTGATGCGGCTCATCTCCGCGCGACCGTTGCGGATGCACCAGCACCGCTCGCCGTCGCTCACGAGATCGATCGCGCCGGTCACGGCGACGATGCAGCCGGCCCGCTGCGCGAAGGTCTTGACGAGCTGCACGCCGTCGTCGAGATTCGCCTCCGTCACGGCGTCGACCGCGTCGGCGTCCACGCCCTTGGTGCTGCCGCTGCCGGTGCAGAGCGTCTTGATCTCGGAGATGTTGCCGCGCACGGCGTCAAAGCGCACCTCCTGCATGAGCCGGTTGGCCGTGTCGGTGCGCAGGCGGCTCGCGCCCGCGCCCACGGGGTCGAGCAGGACGATGTGGCCCAGCTCGTTTGCCTTCTTCCCGGCGAGGAACATCGACGGGATGGTGTTTTTGTTGAGCGTGCCGATGTTGATGTTCAGCCCGCCGCAGATGCTCATGATGTCCTCGACATCGTCGGCATCGTCGGACATGATCGGCGAGCCGCCGGCCGCCAGCAGAACGTTTGCCACGTCGTTGACGGTGACGTAATTGGTGATGTTGTGCACGAGCGGCGTTTTCGCGCGCACGTTCTCGAGCATGGTCTTGAGCACTTGTTGCATAAATCATGACTCCTTTCCCGGAAGATCTGCACGAAAAAAACAGCGGCGCCCGTAAAGAGTGCTGCTGTTGCGGTCCGGCAGTATGAATCCCTACGTTGGCATTGTCCAAATCAGGTATGCGGGTCTAAGCGGATGCTTACTCTCAGCCGAGCGGCTCCCCGTGTTTGTTCACTTCATGATAGGACGAAACCGCCGGCTTGTCAAGGCAGGAATGTAAAATCTTCACCGCTTTGCGGCACGGGAACTTTACATGGCTGCGGTTTTAGACTTTACACGCGCTGTGTAAAACAGAAACGTGAGCTTGTAAGAGCCAAAATCTTGAATGTTACAGGAGAAAGAGATGAACCATTCCAAACGCATCGGGTCCCGCCTGCTGCCGCCCGCGCTTTTTCGCATTTGCTGCTGTGTTTTGGTTGCAATCGGGCCTCCGGCATGATACAGTTAAAATGCCGTGTTACAACTGCTTTTACACAAGGGTGGCTTGCAGATTTTACACGGGTTTGAAAGAATACAGTTGTGCGGCAGGGGGCCGTGCAATGTTGTAGGAATCTAAAAAACAGGAGGAAGAAATGAAAACCAGAATGCACAATGGAAGCAGACTGCTGTCGCTGCTGCTGGCGGTAGTCCTTGTCTTCACACTGACGGTTCCGGCTCTTGCGGCGGACAAGCCGCAGGACATGAACCTGAGGATCGCCGTCATGTCCGACCTGCACTATCTCTCGCCGGATATGATCGCAGGCACGGCGGACTTTGAGCATGCGCTCAACAGCGACCGCAAGCTGCTCAAGGAGAGCTCCGCAATCCTGTACGAAAAGTTTGAGCAAGTCCGCGCGGACAAGCCCGACATCCTTCTCGTGTCTGGCGACCTGACCAAGGACGGCGAGCAGGAGTGCCACGCGGCGCTGGCAAAGCAGCTGCAGCAGCTGCAGCAGGATATTCCGGGGCTGAAGATCTATGTCATCAACGGCAACCATGACATCCGTAATTACAATGCCAAGAACTTCAACACCCCCGACGGTAAGGCCGTGCCCGCCACGCGCACGCACCCGGAGGACTTCAAGCGTATCTACGACTTTGTCTACTCCGATCCGACCGTCATCGCGACCTTCACCCCGGCCGCGGGCAATGAGGCCGGTAGCCTGTCCTATGTTGCACGACCGGTCGAGGGGCTGACCATTATCGCCATGGACACCTGCCGCTACAGCAAGGAGAACACCTCCAACGGCACGGATGAGCATGAGACGAGCGGCGCCATCAGCGCCGATCTGGAAAAATGGGTCATCGAGCAGACTGCCGCCGCCAAGGCACGCGGCGACCTTGTCATCGGTCTGGAGCACCACGGTCTGGTGCCGCACTTCGATGTCGAGCCTACCATCCTGCCCATGTACCTTGTCAACGGCTATGAGCGCATCGCGCAGGAGTATGCCGATGCCGGCATGAGCGTCGTCTTCACCGGTCATATGCACGCGGTCGACATCGCTGCCATGACCACGAAGGCCGGCAACACCTTCTATGACATCGAGACCGGCTCTGCGCTGACGTATCCGTGCCCGGTCCGCTTTGTCGATCTGCGCCGCAGCACCGTCGGCGGTGAGACGAGCACCTACATGAGCGTGAGCAACAAGACGCATGCCGGCCCCATCCATTACACAGATCCCACCACGGGTACTGCGCATGTGATCGATGACCTGACCGAGTATGCCCGGGAATTCGGCTTCTCGACCGATATGCTCAAGACGGTCGCGGGCGACTTCGTCAAGTCCTTCTTCGGCAAGTATCTGCCGAATGACACCTGGCCGGTCACGAAGATCGTGGCGAACATCGACCAGATCATTGACGATGTGGCCGCCGTTCCGATCGCGGACGGCAAGAACCTGCTCGACTTTGCCAACTGGATCTATCAGTGCAACCTCGCCGGCGAGGACGACGGCAATTATCCCGCTTGGGTGCAGTCCGGCGTCGACCAGCTCAAGAGCGGCGCGCTGCTCGATCAGGTGCTCAACATCGTTGCCAAAGATGCGTTCGGCCGCGGCAGCGTGCTCTTCACGAAGTTCCAGGGCCTGTTCACCCGCTATCTCAAGAGCCAGCTCAACGACCTGCTCGTGAACATCGTCGTCTCCATGAGCGTGGACAACAACTGCCCCGACGACAATGACAAGACCATCCTGCTCGAGGGCAGCAGTGCGCAGGTGCGTCTCCTGCCGGTCACCGGCAGCAGCGCCGCCGTTACGCAGGCGTACGTACAGGGTAGCACCGCGACGGTGTTCCTCACCAGCCGCCAGCTTCGTGCGGCCACAAATGCGCAGTCCGGCGCGACCGTGACGGTCAACGCCACAGATCCCGTGGCCGACACGGTCATCCTGGCCGGCCACTCGATCGCCAATGCGCGCAGCGCGGGTGTTGCGGCCCTGCAGGTGCAGATCGCAGCCGGCACCGTTACGCTGGATAGCGACGCGCTCGCGGCGCTTGACCTGCACAAGGACGTGGCCGTCTCGCTCACGGGAGCGTCGCTCAACGCGGCGCAGCAGCGTGCCCTCGGCACGCAGGCCGCTACGGCGACGCTTGCCAATGCCTCCGTCATCGTTGACGGCGCGGCGGAAAGCTACCCCGCCGGCAGCGTGCGCGCCAGCGTTCCGGCGCGTGCAGCGGATGCGCTCACCGCGTGGAGCCTTGCCGAGGACGGCACGATCTCGGCCGTCGGCGGTGCGTGGGATGCGCAGCAGCAGACCTATACCTTTGATGTTGTCTCCGGCGTGACGGCCATCGCGCGCTTCCCGTTCACGGATGTGCCCGCCGGCAGCTGGTACTACGGCGCGGCGGCCTATGCCTACAACAACGGCCTCTTCGACGGCACGTCTCCCACGACGTTTGCCCCGAACGCGGTCATGTCCCGCGCCATGCTCGTGACCGTGCTGTGGCGGCTCGCGGGCGCGCCCGCGCCGAAGGGCGTCAACACGTTTTCCGATGTGCCGGGCGGCACATGGTACACGGACGCCGTCACCTGGGCGGCGGAAAACGGCGTGGTCTCCGGCATCGGCGGCGGCTGCTTTGCTCCCAACAGCAACGTCACGCGCGAGCAGACGGCCGTGATCCTCTTCAACTACGCACACAGCCGCGGCTATGACGTGGGCGCGCGCGCCGATCTCTCGGCGTTCCCGGATGCCGGCAGCGTGTCCGGCTGGGCGCAGGATGCGCTCTCGTGGGCCAATGCAGCCGGCCTTATCAACGGCACGGTGTACGGCGGACGGACGATCCTCGACCCGCAGGGCAGCGCTTCCCGCGCGCAGGTCGCCAAGATCCTCAGAAGCTACGCCGAGCACGTGGTCAACGCCTGATCCTCTTTTTCATATCTCTCTCACAGCACAGCAATTTCCCGGCGGGGGCGGCATATGCCGCCCCCGCGCACTTTTTGCGCCTGCCGCTTGGGCATCTGCTGCACGCCGGGGCGCAAAAAAATGCGGAATTTGTGAAAATTTGCGGTTGACATTTGCGCGCGAAGTTTTTATACTCGAACCATCAGGATTTTTCATCAGAATCGGAGCAAATATCATGAACCGTACCTACTTTTTTGCATACGCTTATTACTTTACTATGACAATATAGTAAGGCTGATTTGTGATGCAAAAAATAGCTCGGATCCCGAGAATGTTTCATGCGGCACAGGTTGAGCCTGTGCCGCATTTTTCTTTTGAAAAACAAAAACAAAAATTCAGGTAAATACATCGGAGGTAATCATCATGATTGTCGTACTCAAACATGGCGTGGAAGCAGCAAAGCGCGAGCAGCTCATCGACTGGCTCAAGGGTCAGGGCCTGACCATCCACATTTCCGAGGGAGAATACCAGACCGTGCTCGGCCTAGTCGGCGACACGACCCGCGTGGACATGGACCTGATCGGCAGCCTCGGCATCGTCGACAGCGTCAAGCGCGTGACCGAGCCCTTCAAGTGCTGCAACCGCAAGTTCCACCCGGAGGACACCGTCGTCGAGGTCGGCGGCGTGAAGATCGGCGGCGGCAACTTCGTCATGATCGCGGGGCCGTGCTCCGTCGAGTCCGAGGAGCAGATCGTCGCGGTCGCAAAGGCCGTCAAGGCCTCCGGCGCGAACATCCTGCGCGGCGGCGCGTTCAAGCCCCGCACCTCGCCCTACGACTTTCAGGGCCTGAAGGCCACCGGCATCGAGCTGCTCAAAACGGCGCGCGCGGCCACCGGCCTGCCGATCGTGACGGAGATCATGGGCGTTGAGCACCTGCCGCTGTTCGAGGATGTGGATATCATTCAGGTCGGCGCGCGCAACATGCAGAACTTCGACCTCCTGCGCGAGCTCGGCAAGCTGCGCAAGCCCATCCTGCTCAAGCGCGGCCTTGCCAGCACGCTCAAGGAGCTGCTCATGAGCGCCGAGTACATCATGGCCGGCGGCAACGAGCAGGTCATCCTCTGCGAGCGCGGCATCCGCACGTTCGACGATTACACCCGCAACACGCTCGACCTCGCGGCCGTGCCCATGCTCAAGGAGCTGACGCACCTGCCCATCATCGTCGACCCGAGCCATGCGACCGGCATCGCCCGCCTGGTCGAGCCGATGGCGCTCGCCGCAACGGCCTGCGGCGCGGACGGCCTCATCATCGAGGTGCACAACGACCCCATGCACGCCCTGTGCGACGGCGCGCAGTCCCTGCGCCCGGAGGTCTACGACGACCTCGCCAAAAAGGTGCGCAGCATCCGTGAGGTGATCGCGAAATGACGGTCGGCATCGTTGGCCTGGGCCTGATCGGCGGTTCTTTTGCCAAGGCGTATCACGAAGCGGGCGCGACCGTGCTCGCCTGGAACCGCAGCCGCAGCGTGCTTGATTTCGCCGTCATGAGCGGCGCGGTGGACGCCGAGCTCACGGAGGACAACATCGCCGCGTGCGATCTTGTGCTCATCGCGCTCTACCCGGAGGCGACCATCGAGTGGTTTCGCCGCATGGCCCCGCACATCGGCTCGCACCCCGTCGTGCTCGACTGCGGCGGCACGAAGCGCACCATCTGCGCCGCGTGCTTCCCGATCGCAAAGGAACACGGCGTCACGTTCCTCGGCGGCCACCCGATGGCCGGCACGCAGTATTCCGGCTTCAAGAACGCGAAGGCGACCATGTACCACGGCGCGCCGATGGTCATCGTGCCGCCGGACTTTGACGATGTGCTGCTCTTCGACCACGTCAAGCAGCTGCTCCAGCCCGCGGGCTTTGCGCGCTTTTCCTTCACGACGGCGGAGGCGCACGACGAGATGATCGCCTTCACCTCGCAGATGGCGCATGTGGTCTCGAACGCATATATCAAGAGCCCCACGGCGTCGCAGCACAAGGGCTTTTCCGCCGGCAGCTACAAGGACATGACCCGTGTCGCGTGGCTGAGCCCCGAGATGTGGGCCGAGCTCTTTCTGGAAAACAAGGACAATCTGCTCCATGAGCTGGACATGTTCATGACGCACCTGGGCGAGTACCGCGACGCGATGGCGCGCGACGACCTGCCCGCGCTCACGCGCCTGCTCGATGAGGGCCGCCGGCGCAAGGAGGAGGTAGACGGCCGATGACGACCATCCACGTGACTGCCTCGCGCGACTATGACGTGCTGGTGCAGCCGGGCCTGCTCGACGACGCCGGCGCGCAGATCGCGCGCGTGCTCGGCACGGGCCGCACGGCGGCCATCGTCGCGGGCGAGACCGTGGCGGGTCTGTATGCCGGGCGGCTCGCGGCGTCGCTCACGCGCGCGGGCTTTCGCGCCGTGACGTTCACCTATCCCGGCGGCGAGCACTGCAAGACGCTCGCCACCTATGCGGCGCTGCTGGACTTTCTGGCCGCGCACCGCCTGAGCCGCAGCGACCTCATCGTCGCGCTCGGCGGCGGCGTGACCGGCGACCTCGCGGGCTTTGCCGCCGCGACGTATCAGCGCGGCATCCCGTTCGTGCAGGTGCCGACGACGCTGCTGGCCGCCGTGGACTCCTCCGTCGGCGGCAAGACGGCCGTGAACCTCGCAAGCGGCAAAAATCAGGTCGGCTGCTTCTATCAGCCGAGCCTCGTGCTCTGCGACCCGGACACGCTGCGCACCCTCCCGCCGGAGGAATACCGCAACGGCTGCGCCGAGGTCATCAAATACGCCGTGCTGCGCAGCGAGCCGTTTTTTGACGCGCTGCGCGCAGAGCCGGTCAGCGCACAGGTGGAGCACGTCATCGCAACGTGTGTCGGCATGAAGCGTGACCTCGTCGCGGCCGATGAGTTTGACCGCGGCAGCCGCCAGCTGCTGAACCTCGGCCACTCGTTCGGCCACGCGGTCGAAAAATGCAGCGACTACGCCGTGCCGCACGGCTGCGGCGTGGCCATCGGCATGGCCATCATCGCGCGCGCGGCCGCCAAACGCGGCATCTGCACGGACGATACCTGCGCGCAGATCCTCGCGCTCCTGCGGCAGTACGGCCTGCCGACGGAGACGGCGTTTACCCGTGACGCGCTCACGGACGCCGCGCGCTCGGATAAAAAGATCGCCGACGGCAAGCTGCACCTCATCGTGCCGGAGCGCATCGGCCGCTGCCGCATCGAGACGATCCCGGCGGCGGATATTCCCGCCTGGCTCGCGGACGGAGGCATCGCATGAATCAGACCGTTTCCCCCGGGCCGCGCACGGGCAGCGTGCGCATCCCGGCTTCGAAATCGCAGGCGCACCGCCTGCTCATCTGCGCTGCGCTCGGCGCGCAGCCCGTGGCGCTGCGGTGTGACGGCGTCTCGGCCGACATCGCCGCCACGGCACGCTGCCTGTCCGCCCTCGGCGCGGACATCACGGACGACGGCGCGGGCACGCTGCGCATCGTCCCCATTGCCGGGGAAATGCCCGCGCACGCAGATCTTTTCTGCGGCGAGAGCGGCTCGACGCTGCGCTTTCTGCTGCCGGTCGTGGGCGCGCTCGGCGCGGACGTGACCTTTCACATGGAGGGCCGTCTGCCGAAGCGGCCGCTGTCACCCCTCGACGCGGTGCTCACGGCGCACGGCATGACCATCCGGCGCGACGGCGCGCTGCTGCACGCCGGTGGCCGGCTGCGGCCCGGTGCCTACGAACTGCCGGGCGACGTGTCCTCGCAGTACATCTCCGGCCTGCTCTTGGCGCTGCCGCGCCTGCCGGGGGAGAGCACGCTCGCCGTGACGGGCCGGCTCGAGTCCGCGGGCTACATCGCCATGACGGAGGACGCGCTGCGCCTGTCCGGCATCCGCCTGCAAAAGCGGGAGCGGACGTACACCATCCCCGGCGGCCAGACGGCGCGCCTCCCGGCACGGTGCCATGTGGAGGGCGACTGGTCGAACGCCGCGTTTTTTCTGTGCATGGGCGCGCTCTCGCCCGCCGGCGTCACGGTCACGGGCCTTGCGTCCGACTCGTCGCAGGGCGACCGCGCGGTGCTGGATGTGCTGCGCCGCTTCGGCGCGGATGTGCGCGAGACGCAGGGTGCCGTCACCGTTCGGCGCGGCGCGCTGCGCGGCGTCACGATCGACGCCGCGCCCATCCCGGATCTGATCCCGGTGCTGAGCGTCGTCGCCGCGCTCGCGGACGGCCAGACGCAGATCGTCAACGCCGCCCGCCTGCGGCTCAAGGAGTCCGACCGGCTCGAGAGCACGGCCGCCATGCTGCGCGCGCTCGGCGCGCAGGTGGAGGTGCGCGACAGCGGCCTGACCGTCACCGGCCGAAAGGTGCTCACCGGCGGCACGGTCGACCCGCAGCGCGACCACCGCATCGCCATGGCGGCGGCGGCCGCCGCCAGCGGCTGCACCGCGCCCGTCACGGTGCGCGACTGCGCATGTACCGACAAATCCTACCCCCGCTTCTGGACGGATCTTTCCGCGCTGAAAACCGTTCCCGCGGAGGAAAATACAGAACTTGAATAAGGAGCTTGACCATGGAACTTAGTGACTATCGCCAGCAGATCGACGGCATCGACAGTCAGCTGCTCGCTCTGTTTTACCAGCGCATGGAGGTCGCGGCGCAGATCGCGGGCTACAAGAAGGCGCACAATCTCCCGGCGCTCGATGCCGGGCGCGAGCGCGCGAAGCTGCAGCAGATCGCGGACGCTGCGCCGGAGGACCTGCGCGAATACGCCGTGTCGCTCTACTCGCTCATCTTTGAGCTCAGCCGCAGCTGCCAGAACCGGCTGCTCGGCGTCACGAGTCCGCTGACTGCCGAGATCGAGCAGGCCATCGCGCGCACACCGCAACTGTTCCCGGAGCACCCGGCCGTCGCGTGTCAGGGCGTGGAGGGCGCGTATTCCCAGCTCGCGTGCGACCGCCTGTTCACGATGCCGAACGTGTTTTACTGCGCCACGTTCGAGGCGGTGTTTGCCGCCATCGAAAAGGGCCTGTGCCGCTACGGCGTCATCCCGCTGGAAAACAGCACGGCCGGCTCTGTCAACGCCGTGTACGACCTGATGATGCAGCACAACTTCCGCATCGTGCGCAGCGTGCGCCTGAAGATCGACCACTGCCTGCTGGCCAAGCCCGGCACGAAGATCTCGGACATCAAGGAGATCTACTCGCACGAGCAGGCCATCAGCCAGTGCGGCCGCTTCCTGCAGAGCCTGCCGGGCGTGACGGTCGTGCGCTGCGAGAACACTGCCGTGGCTGCCAAGCGCGTGGCCGAGTCGGACCGCACGGACGTCGCGGCGCTCTCGTCGCGCGCGTGCGTCGGACTCTACGGGCTCGAGAGCCTGGCCTCCTCCGTGCAGGATCAGGGCAACAACTACACGCGCTTTATCTGCATCGCCAAGGATCTCGAGATCTATCCCGGCGCCGACCGCACGAGCCTCATGATGGTGCTGCCGCACAAGCCGGGCTCTCTGTACAAGGTGCTCTCGCGCTTTTACGCGCTCGGCATCAACCTCAACAAGCTCGAGAGCCGTCCGCTGCCGGAGCGCGACTTTGAGTTCATGTTCTACTTCGATCTCGAGACGTCGGTCTATTCGCCGCAGTTCCAGCAGCTCATGGGCGAGCTGCCGGGTCTGTGTGAGGAATTCTCCTATCTCGGCAGCTATCGTGAGGTGGTGTGATGATGCGGTGCGGACTTCTGGGCGAAAAGCTCGGCCACAGCTATTCGCCGGCCATCCACGCGCAGCTCGCGGACTATGCCTACGGGCTCTATGAGGTCGCGCCGGAGGACCTGCCGGCGTTTTTGACCGGCGGCGATTTTGACGCGCTCAACGTGACCATCCCGTATAAAAAGGCGGTCATCCCGTACTGCGCCGAGCTCTCGCCGATCGCGCAAAAGCTCGGCAGCGTGAACGTGCTCGTCCGCCGGGCGGACGGCACGCTCTACGGCGACAATGCCGATGCCTTCGGCTTCGAGTATCTCGTGCGTCACAGCGGCATCGACGTCGCGGGGCAAAAGGCGCTCGTGCTCGGCAACGGCGGCGCGTCCGCGACCATTCAGGCCGTGCTCGAGCAGCTCGGCGCGCACGTGACGGTCATCTCCCGCCACGGGCCGGATAACTACGACAATCTCGACCGCCACGCCGACGCGCGCGTGATCGTCAACACCACGCCGGTCGGTATGTATCCGAACACGGGCAGGGCCGCCGTCGATCTGCGGCAGTTCCCACAGTGCGCGGGCGTGCTCGATATCGTCTATAACCCCGCGCGCACGGCGCTGCTGCTGCAGGCGGAAAGCCTCGGCATCCCGTGCGCGGGCGGACTGTACATGCTCGTGGCGCAGGCCAAGCGCAGCTGCGAGGTGTTCACCGATACGGTGATCGACGACGCGGAGATCCTGCGCATCCACCGCCTGCTGCGGCAGGAGATGGAAAACATCGTCCTCATCGGCATGCCCGGCAGCGGCAAGAGCACCATCGCGGCGCTGCTTGCCGAGCGGCTGCACCGCCCGGTGCTCGACAGCGACGCGCAGGTCGTCGAGACGGCGGGCATGTCCATCCCGGACATTTTTGCCGCCGGTGGAGAGAACGCCTTCCGCGCGCGGGAGACGGCCGCACTCGCCGAGCTCGGCAAGCGCTCGGGCGCGGTGCTTGCAACCGGCGGCGGCAGCATCTGCCGCGAGGAAAATTATCCGCTCCTGCACCAGAACGGCACGATTTTCTGGCTTCAGCGCGACCTCGCGCTGCTGCCGAAGGACGGCCGCCCCATCTCCCAGCGCAGCGACCTCGCCGCGCTCTACGCGCAGCGTGCGCCGCTGTACGCCCGCTTCGCCGACGCGGTCATTGACAACAACGGCACGCCGGAGGAGACGGTGCGCAAAATTCTGGAGGTGCTGGCATGAAGTTTCTCGTCATCAACGGCCCGAACCTGAACCTGCTCGGCCTGCGTGAGCCGGCCATTTACGGCAGCCGGAGCTTTGCCGCGCTGCAGGATTTCATCCGCGCATCCGCCGCCGATGCGGGCGTAGAGGTCGACCTGTTCCAGTCCAACCACGAGGGCGCGATCGTCGATGCCATTCAGGCGGCCTACGGCACGGCCGACGGCATCGTCATCAACCCCGCCGCCTATACGCACACGAGCGTCGCCATTCTCGACGCGCTCAAGGCCGTGGCGCTCCCGGCGGTGGAGGTGCACCTGTCGGACGTCAGCGCCCGGGAGGATTTTCGCCAGATCTCCTATGCCGGCATGGCGTGCGTGAAAACATACATGGGTCTCGGCTTCGAGGGCTACCGGCAGGCCATTTTGTACCTGAAACAGTATCTGGAGGAGGCAAACGCATGATCTCGAAACAAATGGTCGCCTGGGGCGAGAGCGGCTCTTCCATCCGCGAGATCGCGGCCTACGGCGAGCGCCGCGCGGCCGAGATCGGCCCCGAAAATGTCTATAACTTTGCCATCGGCAACCCGAGCATCGACCCGCCGGACTGCGTGCAGGAGGCGGTCGAGCGGCTGCTGCGCACCGTGCCGCCCACGCAGCTGCACGCCTACGCGCCCGCGCCGGGCATGGCGTCCGTGCGCGAAAAGGTCGCGGCCTACCTGACGGACACCTTCGGCGAGGCGTACCGCGCGCAGGATATTTACATGACCGACGGCGCGTCGAGCGCGCTGGCCATCCTCACGCGCGCGCTCATGGGTCCGGGGGATGAGGCCATCGTGTTCGCGCCGTACTTCCCGGAGTACGCCGTCTATGCCGAGGCGGCGGGCGGCAGCGTGCGCGTTGTGCCGTGCCGGGCGGACACGTTCGCGCTCGATCTCGATGCGCTCGCGGCCGCGGTGACGGAAAAGACCGCGCTGCTCATCCTGAACTCGCCGAACAACCCCTCCGGTGTCGTCGTCTCGCGCCCGGAGCTCGAGGCGCTGGCAGCGCTCCTGCGCGAAAAACAGGCCCGGTACGGCCACCCGATCTACATCATTGCCGACGAGCCGTACCGCGAGCTGGTCTACGGCGGGGTGGAGGTGCCGTTCCTGCCCGCGATCTATCCGAACGCGATCTACTGCTATTCCTACAGCAAGACGCTGTCCCTGCCCGGCGAGCGCGTGGGCTTTCTCGCCCTGCACCCGGCCATGGACGATTACGCCGCCGTGCACGCGGCCGTGCTCGGCGCGGGGCGCGCGCTGGGGTATGTGTGCGTGTCGTCGCTGTTCCAGCTCGCCGTGGCCGAGTGCCTCGGCCAGACGGCGGACATCGCGGCCTATGCCGCCAACCGCGAGCTGATCTACGGCGCGCTCACGGACATGGGCTATGCGTGCGCGCGGCCGGACGGCGCGTTTTATCTCTTCCTCAAGTCGCCGGAGCCGGACGCCCGGGCGTTTTGCCGCCGCGCGATGGACTATGACATCCTGCTCGTGCCGGGCGATGATTTCGGCTGCCCCGGCTATGCGCGCCTGGCCTACTGCGTGGCGCGCAGCCAGCTCGAGCGCTCGCTCCCGGCGTTCCGCAAGCTGGCCGGGAGCTACGGCCTGACCAAATAAATTTCGCAGACAAAAACGGCGTCCCCGAGCCCTCGGGGACGCCGTTTTTGCGCGGATGGTGTCAGGCGTACATGGCGTTGGTGTTCATATAGTCATAGATGACCTTGCCGTGGTGCTGCTCCTGCTTTTGAATGTCGTTGAGCACGCTGCGCGCGTTGGTATCATTGAATTCGAACACGCACGTGTCGTACAGGTGCGAGGCGTGCTTTTCCATTGCGAGCACGTCCGTGCACAGGTAGCAGTCGTTTTGCTTTTGCGGGGTCTCGGTGTTGTTGTAGGTCGCCGTGAACGTCGTCGGCACGGTCGCGGAGTCCGCCGGGGCGGCGACGGTGCCGCCCTCCATCTGCGTGATCGCGTCGAGATGCTGCTGCTCGACCTGCGCGATCTGCTCGAACAGGTTTTTCAGCTGCGGGTCGTTGGCGCAGGCGGCGTGGCGGTTATATTTGTCCACGCACAGCTGCTCCTGCCCTTTGAGATCTTTGAGTAAACTGGCCTCTTTTGGGGTCAACTGCATAAATATCACCTCAGTGCCAGTATGCCCACCGGCGCGGCGGGACATACACCGGCGGAAAAAAACCGGTGGCGTCCGCGCGCAAAATCGGTTATAATCGGGCTGACCCTATGGAAAAGAGAGATGCAGCTATGGCAAAGATTTTTGATATTTCGGACTTTTCCGCGCCGGAGCTGGACGTGTACGCCCGCCTGACGGAAAACCAGCTCGTCAACCGCGCCGACCCGGCAAATGCCCTCTTCATCGCCGAGAGCCCGCTCGTGATCGGCCGCGCGCTCGACGCGGGGTGCGTGCCGGTGTCGTTTTTGATGGAGCGCCGCCACGTGGACGGCAAGGCGCGCGAGATCCTGGCGCGCTGCCCCGCGGACATCCCGGTCTATGCTGCCGAGCTCGACGTGCTCACGCAGCTGACAGGCTTTCATCTCACGCGCGGCATGCTCTGCGCCATGCGCCGCCCGGCACTGCCGGAGGTCGCCGTCCTGTGCGCCAACGCTGCGCGCGTGGCCGTGCTGGAAAACGTGATGAACCCGACGAATATCGGCGCGATCTTCCGCTCGGCGGCGGCGCTCGGCGTGGACGCCGTGCTGCTCACGTCGGCGGGCAGCGACCCGCTCTACCGCCGCGCCGTGCGCGTGAGCATGGGCACGGTCTTTCAGGTGCCGTGGACGTACCTGCCTGAGGACGGCGACTGGCAGCAGACGCTGCACGCCCTCGGCTTTCAAACGGCGGCCATGGCGCTGCGGGACGATTCGCTGCGCATCGACGACAAGCGCCTGCGCGCCGTGCCGCGCCTCGCCATCGTGCTCGGCACGGAGGGGGACGGGCTGGCTGCCCGCACGATCGCCGCGTGCGATTACACGGTGCGCATCCCCATGACGCATGGGGTCGATTCGCTCAATGTGGCCGCGGCGAGTGCCGTCGCGTTTTACCAGCTCGCGCTGCTGCGCGGCTGAGACTGTCAAAAAGTGTTACTTTTTGACAAAGAGGCTGCAGTCTGCTGCGCGCATAATTTGTGCGTCCACGGCGCACAAATTCCACACTTGCAGCCTGAGAAGTATTTTCTCCGACGCACATGTCGCCGAAGAAAATGATCTCACTTTCTTTCGCCGCTCCGGCGGCGAAACTCTACGAGGTTTTGGATAAACTGAACTCCGGCTTCCGTTCTGGAAGCCGGAGTTTTTTGTTATTCTCAGACGTCGAACCGGTCGTAGCTTCCGGCGCAGTCGAGGCACAGCTTCTGCCCGCCGACGAGGCGAATCCAGTTGGCGCCCGTCACCTCGCCGCAGCACGCGCACGGGTAGGAGTCAAATAGTTTGGCCGGCTCTGGCAGCGGGATGGTCGCCGGCTTGACGTCGAACAGGTCGGCCGGTTTCTGCGCCTGATAGTAGGCGAAGGATTCCTCGCGCGTCATCCCCTCCGGCCGCGGCCGGAGCACCAGGCGCACGGACTTGCCCGTGGCGCGGTTGTAAAACGAGAACGCCTGTTTGCCGCGCATATGAAACAGCAGGTTGCCCTTGCCGATGCTGCACCCGAGCAGCGCCTGAATGGCGTCCACGCCGCAGGCGTCGTTTTCCGCGATGCACACGACCTGCTCGTCGCCGGAGAAGGACAGCTCCAGCAGCTCGGCGGCGTAGCACGCGGCCTTATATCCGATCGTCAGCCCGCCGCAGGCGTGGCCGTGAAATTGTACGCAGGTTTCCCAGTTGGTCATGATCTTGTCTCCTTTTCTTCGTCATCAATGAGCACGAGCCTGTGCCCCTGCACGTCCACGATGCTGCCCGTCACGCCGTAGACGTCCCGCAGGGCGTCGGCGTCGAAGATCTCTGCGCCGCCGTAACGGTACACCTCGCCCTCGCGCAGCAGCAGAAAGCGGTCGCAGAACCGCAGCGCGAGGTTCAGGTCGTGGATGACGATCATCGCCGTGAGATTCTGCTCGCGGCACAGATCGCGCGTGATCTGCAGCACCTGATATTGATTGCGGATGTCGAGATTGCTGGTCGGTTCGTCCAGCAGCAGGAGCGTCGGCTCCTGCGCCAGTGCGCGGGCGAGCATGACCTTCTGCCGCTCGCCGCCGGAGAGCCGGTTGAGGAACCGGCCGCGCATGTCCTCCAGATTCAGATAGCGCATGGCCTCGTGTACGACGTGGTGGTCGTGCTCCGTCACGCCCCAGGTCATGTAGGGCCGCCGTCCGAGCATGACCATGTCGTGCACGGTCATCTGTGTGTCGGGCACGTGCTGTGCCACGAAGGCTACGCGTTTTGCGATCTCCCGGTGGGAGAGCGTGAGCAGATCCTCGCCGTCGATACGGCAGTGCCCGCTGTCAGCCGTGAGGATACGGTTCATGCACTTGAGCAGCGTGCTCTTGCCGACGCCGTTGTTGCCGAGCACGGCCAGAAAGTGCCCGTCCTCCAGTTCGAAGCTCACGTCGCGCAGGATCGGGCGTCCGCCCTTGTAGTGATAGCAGAGGTGGTCGACCTGGATCATGTCTGACGCCTCCCCTTGAACAGCAGGTACAAAAACAGCGGGCCGCCGAGAAACGCCGTCAGCGCGCCGATCGGCAGAATGACCGGCATGATGATCACGCGCGCGGCCAGGTCGCTCAGCAGCAGCAGCGCCGCGCCGGCGAGCACGGAGCCGGGGATGAGATAGATATAGTTGTTGCCGACGACCATGCGCACGATGTGCGGCGCAACGAGACCGATGAAGTTGATGAGGCCGACGTGCGACACGATCACCGAGCAGACAAAGCACGTGAGCACAACGTTCGTGAGTGTCAGCCGCCGCACATGGATGCCGAGACTCAGCGCCGTCTCCTCGCCGGAGAGCAGGGCGTTATAGTCCCAGCGGTGCAGGTAGCAGTAGACGATCAGCAGCAGTACGGCCAGCGCCATGCCGCGCAGGGACTGCCAGTCCGTGCTGCCGAGGTCGCCGAACGTCCAGAATACGAGCGACGAGAGCGCGACCTCGTCGGCAAAGTATTGCAGCAGCGTGGTCGCGCCGGTCAGCATGGAGCTGATGGCGACGCCCGCGAGCACGATGCCCTCTGAGGAGATCTGCTTGAACTGGCTCAGCCCCAGAATGACGGCCGCGACGAGCAGCGAGCCGAGAAATGAGCACAGCGGAATAGCCCAGCTGCCGGTCTGGCTCAGGCCGAGGCCGATGATGGCGACGGCTGCGCCGAACGTCGCACCCTGCGACACGCCGAGCGTAGAGGCCGAGGCGAGCGGATTGCGCAGCACGGCCTGCAGGATACACCCGGCCAGCCCCAGTCCCGCGCCGGCGACCATGGCGGTGCAGATGCGCGGCAGGCGGTTATTGCGGATGACGAGATTGATCTTCGCGTCCGACGCCCGGCCGAAGATGCCCCGGATGAGCTCGGCGGCGGGCGTGTTGTAAGACCCGGCGCGCAGCGACAAAAAGAACGCGAGCGCCAGAATGGCCGTCAGCAGAACCAGAAAGCGGATGCTTCTGGCGCGGTTGCGGCTGTAGTCGGAATCGTGCGGCTTACTCGCCGAGTGTGATGGCACGGAATGCATACCCGGCCTCCTTCAGATCGGGATAGGGGTTGGAGCCGAGCAGCTCCGTAAAGATCTCGCCGGCCTTGGCCTCGGGGTCAATGTCGGCAAACTGCTCCGGATACAGCACGCAGGCGGCATAATAGGCGTCGGCCAGCGCCGTCTCCAGATTGGAGGCCGAGGAGCGGAACGAGATCTGCGAGTAGACCTTGCCGCTGCGCACAGCGGTGAGACTGTTATAAAATGCAGGATTCGCCTGATAATCTTCGTTGATCAGGGGCATACCATTAAAGTCCAGGAAGATCACGTCCGGGTCCCAGGCGAGCACCTGCTCAGTGTCGATGTTGAACGCGCCGGTCTGCCCGGTCGTGTCGGCGAGGTTTTTGGCGTGGATGAGCGCAAACGGGCCGTAGCCTGCCTCCGTGCCCTCAAAGCCGTGCTGCCCCTTGAAGGACACGCCGCCGACATAGACGGACGGCTTCTGATCGTCTGCAATCTTGGCCGTGCGCGTGTCGAGGTCGGCCTGGATGCCCTTGAGGTACTTGGTCAGCTCCTGCGCACGCGTTTCCAGCCCGTAGAGCTCGCCGAGCAGACGGATGGTCTCGTAGGCGGCGTCATCGAGCGTGGTGTCGCTGCCGGGCACGACAAAGACCGGGATGCCGATCTTCGCGCTCAGCTCGTCCGCATCGCACGAGGCGTAGGCGCTCATGACGATGACCTGCGGTGCGACGTCGATGATCTGCTCCACATACGGCTCGCCGTTCGTGCCGGTGACGGGCAGGTCCTTGAATTTGTCGAAGTTTACGTAGTTATACAGGCGGCTCATGCCGGCCTTGGTCTCGTAGTCCTCCACGCCGACCACGCGGTCAGCCGCGCCGACATAGCAGCTGTAGCGCAGCGAGCCGACGCCGACGCACACGATGCGGTCCACCTGTTTGGGGACTTCCACGGTGCGGTTTTTGCTGTCGGTGAGCGTGCGCACGTCGCCGGAGGCGCCGTCGTTCGTTTTTACGCCGCAGGCCGTGCAGGCCAGCAGCGTCAAGACTGCCAGCAGCAGGCAGATCCATCTTCGATTTCGCATAGTGCGTGTATCCTCTCTTCCTGTATTTCTCCGTTTCGGAGCATTGTCATTAGTATAACGGACGGCGGCCGAAACTGTAAGCCCCCGTAGGGGATGAAAATATGCGCAGATTTTTCATGAAATATTTGCTGACAGTCGCACGGAAAACGTCTGTTTATCAACGCGAGATACGAAATTTGGTGAAAAACGCGCTGCAAACTGTGGCGTTTTACAATTTTACACGCATTTTACATAAGCGCTCTTTTCGTTTTTACATCCCATGCTTATCCTGTGAAGCGTAGGGAACAAAAAACCAAAATCAAAATCGAAGTTCGAAAGGAGCACTTCATCTTGAAAAAGATCATTACCATTTTGTGCATTGCCGTCATGGCGCTCTCGCTGTTTGCGGGCTGCGGCCAGAAGGCGGATGATAACAACACGGCCGCTGCCGGCGGCACGGTCTCGACCGACGGTTCCACCTCGATGGAAAAAGTCATCGGCGCGCTCGGCGAGTCCTTCATGGAAGCAAACTCGGGCACGACCTTCACCTATAACCCGACCGGCTCCGGCTCCGGCATCCAGGCCGTCTCCGAGGGCCGCTGCGACATCGGCCTGTCGAGCCGCGCGCTCAAGGACGACGAGAAGGCATCCGGCCTGAAGGAGACCACCCTCGCCCTCGACGGCATCGCCATCATCGTCAACCCCCAGAACCCCGTCAAGGACCTGACCCTGGAGCAGATCGCCAAGATCTACACCGGTGAGATCACCAACTGGAAGGATGTCGGCGGCAACGACGCCGAGATCGTCCTCATCGGCCGCGAGGCCGGCAGCGGCACGCGCGACGGCTTCGAGTCCATCACCGACACGAAGGATGCCTGCCAGTACCGTCAGGAGCTGACCTCCACGGGCGATGTCATCACTACCGTGTCCCAGAACCCGAACGCCATCGGCTATGCCTCTCTGGCTGCCATCAAGGACAGCGTCAAGGCCCTGACCGTCAACGGTGTTGCCCCGACGGAAGCGACCGTCAAGGACGGCACCTACCTCGTGCAGCGTCCGTTCGTCCTCGTGACGAAGGAAGGCGTGGCCCTGAGCGAGACCGCGCAGAAGTTCTTCGACTTTGCGACCTCTGCGGACGCCGCGTCCATCATCTCCGCGGCGGGCGCAGTCCCGGTGGCCTGAGCCACAGACAAGCGTACAGGCGGCTGGAGACCAGCCGCCTTTCGCATATACAGAGGTGCTGGATATGAAAAAGAGATCTCAAGTTCTGGAGACGGTCGTGCATGGCGTGTTTCTGCTCCTTGGCCTTATCACCGTCGGGTGTGTGCTGCTCATCAGCGTGTACCTGATCGTCTCCGGTATCCCCGCCATCCGGAAGATCGGGCTCGTCCCGTTTCTGTTCGGCAAGACGTGGGCCTCCACGGCGGCAGAGCCGTCGTACGGCATTTTGCCGTTCATTCTGACAAGTGTATACGGCACGGCCGGGGCCATCGTGCTCGGCGTGCCGCTGGGCTTCCTGACGGCCGTGTATCTGGCGAAGGTCGCCCCGCCGCGGCTCAAGACCGTGCTCGAATCGGCCGTGAGTCTGCTGGCCGGCATCCCGTCGGTCGTCTACGGCCTTGTGGGTATGCTCGTGCTCGTGCCGGGCATCCGCAAGGTGTTTCACCTGGCCGACGGCGCGAGCCTGCTCGCCGCCATCGTCGTGCTGGCGATCATGATCCTGCCGTCGATCATCAAGGTGTCCGTCACGGCGCTCGAGGCCGTGCCGCCCGAGTATGAGGACGCATCGCTCGCGCTCGGCGCGACGCCCATTGAGACGTATTTCAAGGTTTCCGTCCCGGCGGCGAAGAGCGGCATTGCCGCCGCCGTCGTGCTCGGCGTCGGCCGCGCCATCGGCGAGGCCATGGCCGTCATGATGGTGTCGGGCAATGTGCCGAATATGCCGAGCCTGTTTCAGAGCGTGCGCTTTCTGACCACCGCCGTCGCCAGCGAAATGTCCTACTCCGGCGGCCTACAGCGGCAGGCGCTGTTTTCCATCGCGCTGGTGCTGTTTTTGTTCATCATGCTCATCAACGCTACGCTCAACTTCTTCCTCAAGCGCAATCAGGAGGGGGACAAATGAAAAAGAAAGCCATTTCCGGCGGCCGCAGGGCCTATATTCTCACCATGCGCATCCTCATGGGTGCGGCGGCCATTATCACGGCGGCGCTCGTGCTGTTTCTGATCGCCTACGTGCTCATCAAGGGCCTGCCGAACGTGTCGTGGACGCTGCTGTCCACCGCGCCGAGCTACCTGTCCGACCGCATCGGCATCCTGCCGGACATCCTCAACACGCTCTATATCGTCATTGCGACGCTGCTCATCGTCCTGCCACTCGGCGTGGGCGCGGCCATCTACCTGACCGAGTACGCCACGAACCGCCGGCTCATCGGCGCCATCGAGTACGCGGCCGAGACGCTCTCCGGCATCCCGTCGATCATCTACGGCCTTGTGGGCATGCTGTTTTTCTGCCAGTTTCTGAATATGAAAACATCGCTGCTGGCCGGCGCGCTCACGCTCGTCATCATGAACCTGCCGACCATCATGCGCACCACGCAGGAGAGCCTCAAAACCGTGCCGCAGAGCTACCGCGAGGGCGCGTTCGGCCTCGGTGCGGGCAAGTGGCGTGTCATCCGCACCGTGGTGCTGCCCGGCTGCGTGGACGGCGTCATCACCGGCTGCATCCTGTCTGTCGGCCGCATCCTCGGCGAGTCGGCTGCGCTGCTGTTCACGGCGGGCTTTGCCCACGCGCTCAACGACTTTTTCGAGGGACTGAGCAGCGCGGGCGCCACGCTCACCGTCGCGCTTTACGTTTACGCCAAGGAGCAGGGCCGGTTTGATGTGGCCTTTGCCATCGCTGCCATTTTGATGATCCTCACGCTGCTCATCAACGGCGCCGCTACGCTCGTTGAGCGATACTTCAGGAGGAAAAGAAGTTTATGAGTGACATTATGACAGTCCAGGGCCTGGACCTCTGGTACGGAGATCATCAGGCGCTGCACGATATCAGTTTGAACATTCCCGAAAAGAGCATCACGGCGCTCATCGGGCCGTCCGGCTGCGGCAAATCCACGTTTCTCAAAACGCTCAACCGCATGAACGACCTCATCCCGGGCGTGAAGATCACGGGCGATGTGCGCTACCGCGATCAGGACATTTTCGCCCCCGGAACGGACGTCAACGAGCTGCGGCGCGAGATCGGCATGGTCTTTCAGAAGCCGAACCCGTTTCCGATGAGCATCTACGACAACATCGCCTATGGCCCGCGCACGCACGGCATCAAAAACCGCGCCGGGCTCGACGAGATCGTCGAAAAGTCCCTGCGCGGCGCGGCCATCTGGGACGAGGTGAAAGACCGCCTGAAGAAAAACGCCCTCGGCCTCTCCGGCGGCCAGCAGCAGCGCCTGTGCATCGCCCGCGCGCTCGCGGTCGAGCCGGAGGTGCTGCTCATGGACGAGCCCACGAGCGCGCTTGACCCCATCTCCACGTCGAAGATCGAGGAGCTGGCCATGCAGCTCAAGGAACAGTACACGATCGTCATCGTCACGCACAACATGCAGCAGGCGGTGCGTATCTCTGACCGCACGGCGTTTTTCCTGCTCGGCGAGCTCGTCGAGTGCGGCGACACGCAGCAGCTGTTCTCGCAGCCGCAGGATAAGCGCACGGAGGATTACATCACAGGGAGGTTTGGCTAATGAGAAGCCGGTTTGATGAACAGCTCGCGCTCCTGAACAAGGAGATGATCGAGATGGGCGCACTGTGCGAGGAGGTCATCGCGCTCGCATCCAAGGCCCTCACGGAGGCGGATCCGGAGCTGGCGCAGCGCGTCGCGCCGCTCGATGCCGAGATCGACCAGAAGGAGCGCAACATCGAGTCGCTGTGCCTCAAGCTCCTGCTCCAGCAGCAGCCCGTCGCGCGCGACCTGCGCCAGATTTCGGCCGCGCTAAAGATGATCACGGACATGGAGCGCATCGGCGATCAGGCCGAGGACATTGCGGAGATCATCCAGTTTCTCGCCGGCCGTTCGGCGGAAAATGACGATCTGCTGCGCGAAATGGCGCTCTCGACCATCCATATGGTCACAGAAAGTGTTGACGCCTACGTCAAGCGTGATACAATGCTGGCAGAGACGGTCATCGCCGAGGACGATGTCGTGGACAACGCCTTCGACGAGGTCAAGCGCCGGCTGATCGACAAGATCGCCGCCCACCCCGATGACGGGGAGTACGCGCTCGACCTGCTCATGATCGCCAAATACTTCGAGCGCATCGGCGACCACGCGACGAACATCGCCGAGTGGGTGATCTTCTCGGTCACCGGGGTGCACAAGGAGGGGTAAGCCATGATCTGGTGTGTGGAGGACGACGCCAGTATCCGCGACATTGAGGTCTATACGCTCTCATCCACGGGGTTTGACGCCCGCGGCTTTGCCGACGGCGTGTCATTCTGGTCGGCGCTCCAGACGGAGAAGCCCGATCTGGTGGTGCTCGACGTGATGCTGCCCGGCGTGGACGGCATCGAGCTGCTGCAGCGCATGAAGGCGTCGGCGGAGCTGCGCACCATCCCGGTCGTCATGGCCACGGCCAAGGGCGCGGAGTATGACAAGATCCGCGGCCTCGACCTCGGCGCGGACTATTACCTCGTCAAGCCATTCGGCGTGATGGAGCTCGTGTCCTGCGTCAAGGCGGTGCTGCGCCGCTGCCAGCCGGAAAAAGCTGCACATCAGCTGCGCAGCGGCGGGCTCGTCGTCGATCTCGACGCACACACGGTCACGGTCGACGGCGCGCGTGTCGCGCTTACGTATAAAGAATTTGAACTCCTGCGCCTGTTTCTGTCCCATCCGGGCATGGCGTTCACGCGCGACCAGCTCTTTCAGGAGATCTGGGGCATGGACTACTGCGGCGAGACCCGCACGGTCGACATGCACATCCGGACGCTCCGGCAGAAGCTCGGCCCCTACGGACGACGGATCGAAACGGTGCGCAATGTTGGCTACCGCATGGAGGCAACGACATGACCAAAAAGATCTTTCAATCCATCCTGCTCGTGGCCGGGTGCGTGCTGCTGGCGAGCCTGCTGATCATCATGGGCTTTTTGTACGATTACTTTGGCGGCGTGGAGGAAAACCAGCTGCACGACGAGCTGAGTCTCGCCGCGGCGGCCGTGGAGGACGGCGGCACAGACTACCTGTCCCGGCTGACGGCCGACCGTTACCGCCTGACATGGATCGCGGCCGACGGCAGCGTCCTGTACGATACCAAGACCAACGCCGAGAGTCTTGAGAACCACGCCTCGCGCGCCGAGGTCAGTCAGGCGCTGGCGACCGGCACCGGCGAGAGCACGCGCTATTCCTCGACGCTCATGGAAAAGACCATGTACTACGCCCAGCGTCTGGACGACGGCACGGTGCTGCGCATTTCCATCAGCCGCGCGACGGTCGGCATGATCGCCGTCGGCATGATCCAGCCGCTGCTGATCGTGCTCATCGTGGCGCTCATCCTCTCCGGCCTGCTGGCCAGACGGTTGTCGCGGCGCATCGTCGATCCGCTCAACAGCCTCGATCTCGAGCACCCGCTCGATAACGACGCCTATGAGGAGCTCTCGCCGCTGCTCAAGCGCATCCACCACCAGCACGTCGAGATCCAGACGCAGCTGCGCGAGCTGCGCGAAAAGACCGACGAATTCACGCAGATCACCGGCAGCATGCGCGAGGGCCTTGTCCTGCTCGACGAGCACGGCAGCATCCTGAGCATCAACGCCGCGGCGCAGGCGCTCTTCGGCGCGGACGCGCAGTGCGTCGGCAGGGATTTTCTCACCATCGAGCGCAGCCACGAGATCAGCGCCGCCATTCAGGCCGCCGCTGCGGACGGCCACAGTGAGGTGCGCGCCGAGCGCGCGGGCCGCGTGTATCAGTTCGATATCAGCCGCACAACGTCCGACGGGAAATTCCTCGGCACGGTCATTCTGGCCTTTGACATCACGGAGCAGGAGTTTGCCGAGCGCAACCGCCGCGAGTTCACGGCGAATGTCTCGCACGAGCTCAAAACGCCGCTGCAGGGCATCATCGGCAGCGCCGAGCTGATCGAAAACGGCATGGTCAAGCCCGAGGATCTGCCGCGCTTCGTCGGCCATATCCACGCCGAGGCCGCGCGCCTCGTCACGCTCATCGACGATATCATCCGCCTGTCCCAGCTCGACGAGGGTGACGCCATGCCGACGGAGCCGGTCGACCTGCTCGCCGTGTCGCAGGAGGCGGCGGAGAACCTGCACGACGCCGCGGCCGCGCGCAACGTTACGGTCAGTGTCACGGGGCAGCCGGCTGTCCTGCCCGGCGTCCGCCGCCTGATCTATGAGATCGTCTATAACCTCTGCGACAACGCCATCAAGTACAACCGTGACGGCGGGCGCGTGGACGTGACGGTCGCGGCCGATGCCGGCGGCAGCAGCATCACCGTCGCCGATACCGGCATCGGCATCGCGCCGGAGCATCAGGGCCGCGTGTTCGAGCGCTTCTACCGCGTGGATAAGAGCCACTCCAAGGCGTCCGGCGGCACGGGCCTCGGCCTGTCGATCGTCAAGCACGCCGTGCAGTATCACCACGGCCGCATCGAGCTTGAGAGCACGCCCGGCACGGGCACGACCATCCGTGTCGTGTTCCCGAACCCGTGACCCGGTATGGAAAAAACAGAGCGGACTTCCGGTTGCGGAAGTCCGCTTTTTTCTGCCCCGCAGGGCTTGACACCCGGGCGGGGCGGTGTTATCATGCAGTTGAGATTAGACATATCTAACCAATCGGTTTTTCAAGGAGGACATTCCATGTATCAGATCACACTGGGGATCGACGGCATGATGTGCGGCATGTGCGAGAGCCACATCAACGATGCGGTGCGCAATGCCTTTCCGGTCAAGAAGGTCTCGTCCTCGCACAGCCGGGGCGAGACGGTCATCCTCTCCGAGACGGCGATCCCGGAGGCGGAGCTGCGCCCGGTCATCGCCAAGACGGGCTACGAGCTCACGGGCTACGCCTGCGCCCCGTATGAGAAAAAGGGCCTGTTCCACCGGCACTGAACATAGCCGAACAGGACAAGCGGCACGCGGCGGTCATC
>OLXB01000154.1_pt1 | contig 49018 bp, 45 predicted proteins | sample 1673681 | NCBI WGS metagenome assembly OLXB01 (sample SAMEA103958121, study PRJEB25191) | human gut metagenome
ATCAATAGAAAAAAGGGGCAAACCTAATTTCATAGGTTATTTAACAGCCCCTTTTGACGTTTTATTTTAAAACACTTATATCGATATGAATAATATTACTCTTTACATCTTTTTTATTATTAGAATCATACCATTTTTTTATATAATTATACGTTTTTCTAAATAACATATTTTCGCCTCATTGCACTTTTCCAACTTTAGAGCATTAGCTTTTTAACTTCTTCTAATATTTTTTTAAAATTAATACTAATATACTAGACAAAAATTAAGAAAGAAAAACACATATTTATGCTTTTCTTTCTTAAATGTAATTGTAATTAGTAAATTATATATTACTTAATTCTATCTATAGAATACATTACTATTCCTGTTCGTTTTTTGGTAGTCTTATCTATCATATAATTTTCAAGAGTTGCATCCAAGTGCATACCTGATTTTTGCATAACTCTACCTGATGCAGTATTTTCTACTTGATGGTATGCTATAACTTTATCGACTTTTGCTTCCTTAAATAAATAATCAATAACAGCACTTAAGGCTTCAGTTCCATATCCTTTATTCCAGTATTTACTACCAAAGCAATATCCCATTACTACTTGATTATTTAGTATTGACACCTTTACTGCATCAATTTCCCCAATTGGTTCGTTCGTATCTTTTATGCACACTACCCAATCATAACAGTATTTTTCATCATATCTCGTTAGTTTATAATTAATGTATTCTATTGTTTCTTGAATACTTTGGTGCGTACTCCATGTAACATACTTAGTAACTTTGTCATCACTAGTCCAATTTTGATAAACTTTTGAAGCATCGGCTAATTCTAATTTTCTTAGAATTAGCCTTTTTGTTTCTATTATTTTAGTTCCAACATCTATCATTATAGTGGTAAATCCTTCTTATTAAACTTGATAGCGCCTAACACATATCCTACACCACCTAAAACTAGTAAGATAATGAATTTCCAAATGAAAGCATTAGTACCATCCATTATTGACATAACATCAAATAAGGTAATAATAGTCGTATAGTTAAAATAATTTAAAGCATCAAGTCTTATAACTGATGGCATTACTTCACTTCCAAATAAACCAAGCATTGAAGCAACAAGAGAGAAAATACTTAAGCCACCACCAATTGCCATTGATCGTTTACTACGGTCAAAGTAACATGATGTTAGAAAGCATAAACCAGATAAAGCGAGTAATACTAAGTACGCTCCTAGATTTAGAAGAATAAGTTTACCAAATGTTAATCCAACTTCACTATGAATTATCGCAAGACATACACAACTTGTCACAGTCATTAAACCAACCATCGCAAGAAGAGAACCTGCAAGATAAACTGCTTGAGTGAATATAATTGTTTTTCTTTTGGTGGATGTCGATAAAACATATGCCATTGAACCACTATCTACTTGACCTGCAATAAGGTTATTAGAGGCCATTATTAAGTAAATAATTGGAAGTAATAATCCAGCAAGTTTGTAGAAAATTGATCCAACTATCATTGTATATAAATCCATTTGACCAACTTCTTTTAAAGCTCCTGATACTTTTTCTGGTAGAGCCGATAAAAGGCTACCTGTAATTTCTGATACCAAACTTTGGTTTTTCTCATCTAAAGATTTGTTATATTCTTCTTCTGTTATTTTTCCTTCTGTAAGTAATTCTTTTAAATCTTTTTCGATATATTCAATTCTTGTACGATATGTTATAACTGTCGTAGTAGCAAGATCTGTAATTTTTTCATAGGTGTAACCAAATTCATCAAATCTTTCTTTTGTTATTCCATATGAAGCAAGGGCATCAAGTAACTTATCAACGTTTGCTACTTGAGTCATGTTATCCGCAATAAAGAAAATTGCGGTATTTTCAGCACGATTTTTTAAATATGTTTTTCTTTCTGCACTAACTAAATATTCAGTTAAATCGCTTGTACTTAAATGATTGATAATTGACATTATGTCGTATTCACTTGGTACTTTTTCATTATGTTCTGTATATTTATCATTGAACATTCCGTTAGGATTAATATCATATAACACAACGCCTAAAATTTCTTGATATAGCAATGAATCTTTAGTTGTTGATTCATCTTGTTTTTGAAGTTTTTGAAGTACATATTCTTGAACATCATTAAGTGCATAAGTGTACGCAACAGTTACTGCATTTTCTTCAGTTAATGGTGATTGCTTTTTCCATTCTTCTAGTAATTTGTTGTATTCTTCATCACTCATATCAGTGGTTTTAGTTGGTTTTTTACTTTGCCATGCAAGATGTGATTTTATGTAATCTTTACCAGCTATAGTATTAATTTTATTAGTAGGATTGTTTAAAGCCCAAAAACTATGAGCAACATTATAACTAGAATCATCATTATAATCACTTCTTTGTGGTTCACTATTTAACCATACTAAATAAGTTAAAGTATCTGTAACACTATTTGCGAATGACTTGTCAAATTCTACAGTTCCATCTAAGGCATTATTGTAGTAATTTAATGAACGTTTTTGTAATTCTGAATCGATTTCTTTATTAATTATAGTATTTTGAATTGAATCTTTTACATCTCCAATTGTACCATTTCCACTAATAAGCATTACACAAGCAAGCATAAAACAAACTGCACAAGTGATGATTAACCACATTGTACCATTAGCTTTACATGATTGTTTAAATAAAGCTTTACTGAACATTATTTTCCCTCCCTTTTTCTTTTGATTAAAACTTCTTTAAAATGGTTTTCTAGAGTATATGGTATTTCTGATATAAATTTTACATCATAGTTTTTCAATACTTTCAACAAATTAGCCGTATCCATGGCCTTAATCTTGATTGTAACTTGATTGTATTGTGGTTGAGTTCTAATAATTTGAAAGTTTTCTTGTTTAAATGATTCATAATCATTTTTATTATTGAACTCAATTTTAAAATCTTTAATTTGGCGATGTTTAATATCACTCATCTTACATATATCTACAATATGACCATCATTTATTAAAACAACACGATCACATGTACTTTCTATTTCTTCAAAACTATGACTACTCATGAAAATAGTTTTTCCTTTTTGATGCTCTTTTTTAATAATATCAAGAAAAGTAACACGCATTAATGGATCTAATCCTGTGGTTGGCTCATCAAGAATAATTATTGGTGCATCGTTCATTATCGCCGCAACAAGAGCGGTTTTTTGTTTCATACCTTTACTCATTCGTCTTAAGTTTGCTCTTGGATCTAGTTGAAGCCTTTCAATTAGTTCGTTCGCATAACTCATATCAGTTAGTCCTAAGAATTCTGCTTGACACCTTAAAAAATCAATTCCTGTTTTAAGATCTGGAAAAGCTATTTCGCCAGGTACATACCCAATATCTTTTGAAATTTCACTTGCATGTTCCCATGAATTCAAACCATTTACAAGGGCTTCACCATTTGTTGGTTTTATGAACCCCATAATGTTTCTTATTGTTGTAGTTTTACCTGACCCGTTAGTTCCAACAAATCCAATCATTTCACCTTTTTCAATAGAGAGATTTAAGTCAAAAATTCCCTTGCCAGCACCATAATCTTTGGTTAAATTTTTAAGTTCAATTACTGCCATTATAGTGCGCCTCCAAAATCTTTATCTTCTTTATAAAATTTCATAAAGTATTCTTCTAGTGATTCCCGCTTATTACTGAATTCTTTGACATCGCATTCAGAAAGTAAAGCTATTAATTTATTTAAATCTTCGTCTTCAGTACTAATATAAACATTTAATTCTTTTTCATTATAAAGAATTATTGATGGGATATTTACATATTCTTTTATAAACTTTGCTTTACCACTTTCACTATTAAAATCCAAACTATAGAACTTTCTTGAAGCATGTTTTAAGTCACTCGCAAGAAATTCAGATATTATTTTGCCATCTTTGATAATCGCAATTCGATCACAAGTTGAATCAACTTCTGAGAAAATATGACTTGACAAAAGAATTGTTTTTCCCCTCTTCTTTTCTTGATGAATAAATTCAACAAAGTTTTCTTGCATAACAGGATCAAGTCCACTAGTTGGTTCATCTAGAATTAATACTTCAGGATCCGACATAAATGCGACTACAATCGCAAGTTTTCTTTTAACACCTAAGCTCATTCGTTTAGTATCTTCTTTTAATACGTTATCTTCAAGTTCAAATAATTCCAATAGTTCTTTTAAACGTTCTTCATTATATATTTTTTGAAGATCTTGCATCATCCTAATAAAATCCCATCCTGTAAGTCCTGCTGGAAGAGCAATTTCACCAGGAATGTAACCTACATGATTTAAGATTTCATAATATTTATCGAAGGTTTCGTATCCTTCAATTTTAGTGCTTCCCTTATCAGGTTTTGAAAATCCCATTAGATGTCTAATTGTTGTTGACTTACCAGCTCCATTTGGACCTAAAAAGCCAAAAACTTCACCTTTATCAACATAAATTGAAACACCAAAAACACCACGTCCACTACCATAATCTTTTGTTAAGTTTTTTACTTCTATAATGTGTTCCATTGTTTTTCCCCTTTATTTTATTTTTAGTTATTAGTAAAATATTGTGGATATAGATTTTTAACTATATGAATTGGAATCGCAAACTCCATTCCTTCAATATCCGTTTCCGCATATTTCCATGTATTAATTCCTACTAAATTGCCGTGAATATCAAATAATCCACCACCACTATTGCCTGAGTTAATTGGTGCAGTATGTTGGATGTAATAATTATATTGTTCGGTTTCTTTTTGAACTTTTCTTGAAGCATCAGATACATTACCAATAGTAACTGTATTATAGTAGGTTTTTAAATCATATGGATTTCCCACCGCAATAACAAATCTACCCTTTTTAAGATTTGCGCTATCACCAATTGTTGAAACTGGTAATAAACGATTAGATATAAAAGTCAAGATTGCTATATCCTTTATTTCATCATATTCTACTACTGTTGCCCTAATTTCTTCATCATATTTTCCCAAGTATACCATAATATTATTATTAACTCTATTACGATAACTAATTACATGAAAATTAGTTACTACATAATACCTATATCCATTTGTATTTTCTACAGATTTAATAATTACTCCACTACCAAAACTAGTTGATAAAGTACCTTTAGCCTCTACTCCAATAACAGTTTCATCACATTTTTCAACGGCTAAAGTAAGAGCATCTTCCAAATCGTAAATTGTTATATTGTCTTCATAATCAACTTTTTTTGTAATTATTTCATTAGTATATGAATTGTTGCAACTACTTAACATTAAAAATAAACTAAATATTAATATAACACTCAAAACTTTTTTTCTCATATATTGAATAGTTCCTTTACATTTTCTCTAATTATTTTTGATACTTCTTCTATGTTTGTATCTTTTATCTCAGCAATTTTTTCCACAATTAATGGAATATATTTAGGTCCATTTTCTTTTCCCCTATAAGGATGTGGGGTAAGATATGGAGAATCAGTTTCTGTGATTAAATCATTTAATGAGACACTTTCAACTGCTTCTTTCATTGTCCGATTATTTAGAAAAGTTATTGGACCAGAGATGCCTAGTTTAAACCCAAGTTTGATAAATTCTTTTGCCATTTCACTACTTCCACTATATGAATGAATAACTCCTTTTAGTTTTTGCATGCCATATTTTTGAAGGGTTTCATAGGTTTTTTGGATAGCATCTCTTGTGTGAATACTAACTGGTAAATTATGTTTTAAAGCTATTTTAATTTGTTTTATAAATGCTTGTTCTTGTTCTTCCAAAGTTGTTGTGTCCCAGTGCAAGTCATAACCAATTTCCCCAATTCCTATTACTTTATTCCTACTTGCATTTTCGTCTAACCACGCATATTCTTTATCAGTATAATCTTTAATTTCGGTAGGATGAAAACCAATAACCGCATAACAGCATTCATATTTTTCAGCTATTTCAATGGCTTTTTTACTGGTTTCTAAATCATAACCAACAACAATAAATTCTGTTACTTTGGCTTCTTTTGCTTCATTTATGACTTGATCAATTTTTTCATAAAGTATTGGATTATTTAAATGAACGTGTGTATCAATAAACATAATTTCACCTCTATTATATTATAACATTTTTTTAAAAAACTGCAAATGTTTTATTTGCAGTTAAATATTATTTTGATGAGACGCGTTTAATTCATCTAGTTTTTCTTGAATTTTTGATTTAACAAGACTGGCAAGTTCATTCTTATCTAAGCCATGATATTCTTCATAAGGAATTGGCTTTAAGTAATGCACTTCACAACTAACACGTTTTAATGAATTAACACCATATACTTTATATGTATCATATAGTGTCACTGGTACGATTGGACACTTCGTATGGAAGACAAAGTGCATACAGCCAGTATGGAAATCAATCATTGTATTTCGGTTATCATAGAAAATACCTTCAGGAAAAATAATGTAATTACGACCTGCCTTGATTTCTTCTTCTACTTCTCTAAATAGTTTAGCCGTACCTCTTAAGTCTCCAACTACTATTTTTTTCGCACCTAATACTTCTAGAAATTGTCTAATAAATAAAGCTTTACCACGATGAGCATTAAGAACAACCGTACAAGGTTCTTCATGACTTTCGATAATCGCAAGTCCATCATACCTACCTTGATGATTTGAATACATTACATAACCTGGTTCTTTTGGTAAGTTTTCAGTTCCATATACATTAACCGTAACTTTACTTGCCTTACTTACTTTATGAACAATTTTTCGACAATAATTGTATTTTTCTTTTTCACTATATCTTTCTTTATGTTGTATTATTTTCTTTAGCCCAAATATAAATCTAATACAACTAAATAAATGAGTAATTATAACTGTGTAAAATCTAAGCATGATTTACACCAAGTTTACTTAGCTATAACTTTATAGCTAGTAACGCCTTTGATTGTTTCACCATCTATTTGAAGGGCAGTTGGTCTATCAAATTCAACTTCAACTTCATGGGTTTTAATGATGTCAAGCATTTCTGTATGTTTAACATGAGCACCTTTAAAAATAGAAGGAAAAACCATTAAGGTTTTAAGTTTTCCTGAACCATGCATAACAACAGTTGTAACATAATGGTCTGGATCTAGGCGATCTTGGTCTGGAGCGATAATCATTCCACCACCATAGTATTTGCCTTTCATTGTAGGAGCTAGCCATACACGTTTATATTCTTTGGTTTCACCATTAATTGTAACTTTAGCATTTGGTGCTTTATAATGAAATAATAATCCTTTAATAGCAATAGAAGTATAATTAACTGGTTTTGTTGTTTTTTCTCTAAGTTCATCGCCAACTTCACAACAGTATCCATCAATACCATAGCCAACACCATTAATAAAACGATATTCTTTACCATTAACAATTACTACTGGTAAATTTTCTAAATATTCATTAATTTGAATTTTGCCATCTTCAGCTTTTTTACCTAAGTCATTTAAGAAATCATTACCTGTACCTGATGATAAGAAATAAACTTTACAATTAATCTTTAAATTTTTAACATCATTAATAAAGTGATTTAAAGTACCATCTCCACCAATAATAACAATTTCATCTTCAGCAGTTGTATCAGCTAAAATACTAGCATAGTCTACTTTATCTAATACACTTACTATTTTATATTCTCGTTCTTTATTTTCTAGAAATTCATCTAGTTTTTTTTGGCCTTCACCATTTTTAGATTTCGGATTGCATAGAATATAATTCATTTTCTTCCTCCTTTATTCCTAAATCTTCTTTCATAATTGTTCTTACCATATTAGAGATTTCATTAGTTGATAAATCTTTAATTTCATCATAAGTAAGAACTTTCAATATTTTCATTTCTACTTTTGTTCTTTTCCAAGGAAAGTTTTTATGGATGTTACTAGTTCCATGCATTGTACAAATTACAATTGGGCATTTTGCTTTTAACGCAATTTTAAAACAACCATTGTGAAATGGAAGTAATCCATCGCCATAATTTCTTGTTCCTTCAGGACTAACGCCAACTGAAGCAACATCATTTTCAATTAAATTTATCGCTTTTATAATTGTTTTCAAACCATTACGTGCGTTATCTCTATCTATTGATAAATAACAGCTACGCTTAATGAATGGTCCAGCAATTGGAGCTTTAAAATTACTAGGTTTAGAGATATGTACAAGATTGCTTTTTCTTAAAATATATGATTGAATAATCGGGTCAAATTTTGAACGATGGTTAAACACTAACATATATTTTTGATTGGTAGGTATTTTTTCCATGCCTGTCACTTTTACTTTCGCTCTTGCATAATTACTTAACATCTCCATTGTTATAACAACAAGCCATGCATAAAACTTGTTAGGCTTATCATATTCTTTCTTAGTATCAATAGTTAGTGATAGTAACCAAATGATGAAAAAATATAAGATAACTACTCCTATATAAATTCCGATAAAAAGAACAATCGGTATCCAAATTTCTTTCCATAATGTTATTTTCATAAGAAAAGAAATAAGAACTGTCAAGGCTAAACTTAGCCCTAAAAAAATCTTTTTAAGCATATTTATATTTTCCTTATCGTTATTTTATCCATGTTTTCACATGATACTTTACTATTATACCATAATTTTCGACTTTTTTCAACATCAATACTACCTAAGGTGTTGGTATTTAATATAAAAATAAAATAAAAAATAATTCTAAAAGCATAAATGCACAAAATTAATACATGAAAAATCACTAATTTTCAAGTGGCAAACTAAGATTATATCAATTTTTATTATTGTCAACGAAAATAATAACATATGTTACCGTTTTCGTTTTGTATTAAAATAAAATTTCATTCAAAAAAGTCTCCCATCTAAATGAGAGACTATTCTATTCAAATGATAATTAGTAAAACTAATTAGTTGTCAAGTTGTGAAACTGAACCAGCACCTACTGTACGTCCACCTTCACGAATTGAGAACTTAGTACCTTTTTCAACAGCGATTGGGTGAATTAAAGATACATGCATTTGTGTATTATCGCCAGGCATAACCATTTCAACGCCTTCTGGTAATGTGATAACACCAGTAACGTCAGTTGTACGGAAATAGAATTGAGGACGATAGTTAGAGAAGAATGCAGTGTGACGTCCACCTTCTTCTTTAGTTAATACGTAAACTTCAGCGTCAAATTCTGAGTGAGGAGTAACTGATTTAGGTTTTGCAAGAACTTGTCCACGAACGATTTCAGTACGGTCAACACCACGTAGTAATGTACCAATGTTGTCGCCTGCTTCTGCGAAGTCAAGTAATTTACGGAACATTTCAACACCTGTTACAACGCAAGAACGAGTAGGTTTGATACCAACGATTTCAACAGTATCGCCAACTCTAACTGTACCACGTTCAACACGGCCAGTAGCAACTGTTCCACGACCAGTGATAGAGAATACGTCTTCAACTGGCATTAAGAATGGTTTATCTGTTTCACGAACAGGGTCAGGGATGTATTCATCAACAACATCCATTAAGTGTTGAACAGCTTCACGAGCTTTAGGATCGCCTTCTAGAGCTTTTAATGCTGAACCACGGATAATTGGAGTATCATCACCAGGGAATCCATATTCATTTAATAATTCACGAACTTCCATTTCAACTAATTCTAGTAATTCTTCGTCATCAACCATATCGCATTTGTTTAAGAAAACAACTAGTTTAGGAACACCTACTTGACGGCTTAATAAGATGTGTTCACGAGTTTGAGCCATAGGACCGTCTGTAGCTGCGATAACAAGGATAGCACCATCCATTTGAGCGGCACCAGTAATCATGTTTTTAACGTAGTCAGCATGTCCTGGGCAGTCAACGTGTGCATAGTGACGTTTTTCAGTTTCATATTCAACGTGGCAAGTGTTGATCGTTATACCACGTGCTTTTTCTTCTGGAGCACCATCGATTTGGTCATAATCCATTTTCTTTGATAAGCCCTTATCTGCAAGAACTGAAGTGATTGCAGAAGTAAGAGTAGTTTTTCCATGGTCAACGTGGCCAATAGTACCAATGTTTACATGGGGTTTAGTACGTACAAATTTCTCTTTTGCCATAATTTTTTTATTTCCTTTCCTTTTAATTCATTATTATTTTATAATAAATAATCTTTTTTTGCAAGTAAAAGTGCTTTAATTATGCACGCTTTTTCATAATCTCTTCACAAATGCTCTTTGGACATTCTTCATAGTGATCAAATTGCATTGTATAATTGCCTCTACCTTGCGTGTTAGATCTTAAGGCCGTTGCATAACCAAACATTTGTGCAAGTGGCACGAAAGCTCTAATTGATTGAGTCTTACCGCGAGCTTCTTGTCCATCGATACGACCACGTCTTGTACTTAAATCACCGATTACTGTACCAACGTATTCATCTGGAACAATTACTTCAACAAGCATAATTGGTTCAAGAAGTGTAGGTTGACAAACTTTTGCAGATTCTTTAAAAGCAAGTCCACCAGCAACTTCAAAGGCAATTTGGCTTGAGTCAACTTCATGATAAGAACCAAACACTAATGTTGCTTTTATATCGATTGTAGGGTAACCAGCTAAATTACCATTAGCAAGGGCTCCTTCGATACCTTTTTGAATAGATGGGATATATTCTTTTGGAACGACACCACCAACAGTTTTATCGACAAATTCAAATCCTTTACCAGGGTTTGGTTCGAATTCAACTACGCAATCACCATATTGGCCACGGCCACCAGATTGACGCACGAATTTGCCTTGTACTTTGCCGGCTTTTTTGATTGTTTCACGGTAAGAAACTTGAGGTTGACCAACATTACATTCAACTTTAAACTCACGTCTCATACGGTCGACAATAATATCTAGGTGTAATTCACCCATACCAGCAATAATTGTTTGACCAGTTTCATGGTCAGTATATGTCTTAAAGGTTGGATCTTCTTCAGCAAGTTTTTGTAGGGCTACACCCATCTTGTCTTGATCGCCTTTTGTTTTAGGTTCAATAGCAACGTGAATAACTGGTTCTGGGAAAATCATTGATTCAAGAATAACTTGATTCTTTTCATCACACATTGTATCACCAGTTACTGTATCTTTTAAACCTACTGCCGCTGCAATATCGCCGGCATTAACTTCTTTAATTTCCGTACGATTATTAGCATGCATTAGAAGAATACGACCGATTCTTTCTCTTTTGTCTTTTGTAGAATTATATATATATGAACCTGATTCAAGTCTACCACGGTATACTCTAAAGAATGTTAACTTACCAACATATGGGTCTGTCATTACTTTAAAAGCAAGAGCGGCGAATGGTTGATCATCGGCAGCTTCAACAATTACTTCATTTCCATCTTTGTCATGGCCTTTGATTGCGGCAACATCAGTTGGAGATGGCAAGTAATCGATAACTGCATCTAGCACTTTCTTAACACCTTTATTTTTAAAAGCTGTACCACAAAGTACTGGGAAGAATTGAACTGATAGAGTAGCAGTACGAATTGCTTTCTTTAACATTTCAACTGTAATTTCTTCACCTTCTAGATAAGCCATCATTAAATCTTCATCAAAATCAGCGACAGCACTAATTAATTCATCACGGTATAGTTCAACATCATCAACCATATCGGCAGGTATTTCTATTTCATGTCCTGCTTCATCTACATGATTTTCATCATATAAAAATGCTTGTTTTGTTACTAGGTCAACAATACCTCTAAAATTGCTTTCAGCCCCAATTGGAAGTTGAATAGCATGGGCATTCGCACCTAATCTTCTTTCAAGTGATTCACAACTAAACTTAAAATCTGCACCAGTTTTATCCATTTTATTAACGAATACTAAACGTGGTACCATATAATCAGTAGCTTGACGCCAAACAGTTTCTGTTTGTGGTTCAACGCCCGCTTGTGCATCTAAAACCGTTACCGCACCATCGAGAACCCTTAACGATCTACTTACTTCAACTGTGAAGTCTACGTGTCCTGGAGTATCGATAATATTAATACGGTGATTATGCCAATAGGCAGTAGTAGCCGCTGAAGTAATAGTTATTCCTCTTTCCTGTTCTTGTTCCATCCAGTCCATAGTTGCTGCACCATCATGGGTTTCTCCTATTTTGTGGATTTTTCCTGTATGATATAAGACTCTTTCCGTAAATGTAGTTTTACCTGCATCTATGTGAGCCATGATTCCGATATTACGGGTATTTTGTAATGATATGTCGCGAGCCATTATTGTATTCTCCTAATTACCATTGATAATGAGCAAATGCTTTATTAGCTTCAGCCATACGGTGAGTATCTTCACGTTTCTTAACTGATGCACCTACTCCATTTGCAGCATCCATAATTTCTTTTGCAAGACGTTCTTCCATAGTTTTTTCATTACGAAGACGTGCATAATTTGTTAACCATCTTAAACCTAGAGTATATCTTCTTTCTTCTCTAACTTCAACTGGTACTTGATAGTTAGCTCCACCAACACGGCGAGAACGAACCTCTAATTGTGGCATAATATTTTCAAGTGCTTGTTTATAAACATCTAGTGGGTCACGACCAGTTGTTTTACCAACTCTTTCAAATGCACCATAGATAATTTGTTGAGCAACACCTTTTTTACCGTCCAACATAATGCTATTTACTAATCTAGTTACTAATACTGAATTATAAATTGGATCTGGTAATACTTTACGTTTTGGAACCTGTCCTTTACGAGGCATGATATTTCCTCCTTTCTCATATCTTGTTATTAATTTAAATACATACCTTATTTAGTTTTTGGGCGTTTTGCGCCATATTTAGAACGAGCTTGTTTGCGGTTTTCAACACCAGTAGTATCCATTGTACCTCTAATGATGTGATAACGAACACCTGGTAAGTCTCTAACACGTCCACCACGGATTAATACAACGCTATGTTCTTGTAGTTTATGACCAACACCTGGAATATAAGCTGTAACTTCAATACCATTGCTTAAACGAACACGGGCCATCTTACGAATAGCTGAGTTTGGTTTTTTAGGGGTCATTGTAGTAACACGTGTACAAACACCTTTCTTTTGAGGGCTGTTTACTTTAGTTTCTAATTTCTTTAAACTGTTGTAACCAATACCAAGATAAGGTGATTTAGACTTTCTAATCTTATCTTGACGTGCAGTACGAACTAATTGATTAATTGTAGGCATAATAGTTCTCCTTTCTTCCTAAATTTATTATGCATTACCACAGTTCCTGGTGGTTCAAATATGCATAAAATTTAGTCTTGACAATTGCCAAAACTTAACCTCATATATTATACTCATTTTGGGGTGTTTTGTCAATTTTGTTGCTTTCAGATTTCTATTATCATTTTAGTATTACCATTTTTTACAAATTATATGCAAAAAGAAACCATCTTTATAAAGATAGTTTCTTATTTATCAAATATGCTAGTACACTTGACAATACTATTTTTATTAAATCAAATAATAAAAATGGTACAACACATACAAGTAAACTGCTAATTAAATTGTTGTTGGTATTAAACATATACCAAACAGTTCCTATAAAGTAGCATACAATAGTGCCTAAAATCATTCCAATTGGATACATCCATATTTTGTTTTTAAACTTGTAAGTAAAAATTCCCGTTAATAGAGCAAGGGGAATGTAACCTACAATATAGCCACCAGTTACACCAACGATAACACTAATTCCTGCGCGATAGCTTGAGAATACTGGTACTCCTATAATTCCTACTAGTATATACACAAGTACGGAAATTGTGCCTTTTTTTGGCCCTAAAATAGCCACAATAAGGTAAATGATAAATGTGGCAAGACTTATTGGTACATCTCCTATTGGAATTGATATTGGTGATAATACACATATCATTGCGGCAGCAACACTTATAATTGCTATATCTTTTATTTTTTTGTTCATTTATTTTTCCTCATAAACTGTGTTTGTATTACTAAAATAAAAACTCACATCCCGCTCCAAATTAGAATCAAAGGGAAAGAAGACTTTGGAGCGATAGATGTGACACTATTATTATTGTTTATTTTTTAAGTTTTATACTTCTATAAATCATAAATTTTTGCATATTTTTCTTTTAAATATTTTACATAATATTTAGGATTAAACTCTTCACCGGTTGCGTAAACCAAAATTTCTTTTGGAGTTTTGCTGGCGCCGAACCTATGTACTTTTTCTTTTAACCACTCGTTAATTTTTTGAAGAGTGCCTTCCTTTATTGCTTCATCAATATCTAAGTCTTTTTTCATCGCATAGTATATTTGTGCCGCATATGCACTACCAAGAGCATAAGTAGGGAAATAACCAAATGAGCCACCTGCCCAATGGATGTCTTGTAAAATGCCTTGGGCATCGTTTGGAACATCAATTCCTAAGTACTCTTTGTATAGTTCATTCCATTTTTGGGGTAATTCATCAACCGTTATTTCTTTATTAAAAATCATCTTTTCAATTTCATATCTTACCATTATATGAAGAGGATATGTAAGTTCATCCGCTTCTGTTCTAATCAAGGTTGTATCAACAATATTAACATAATGATAAAAATCATTTAAAGTAACATCTCTTAATTCTTTTGGATATAATTTTTGAAGAGTATGATAATGAGTTTCCCAAAAAGCACTACTCCTACCAATTATGTTTTCATAAAATCTCGATTGTGATTCATGCATTGCCATAGTACTTCCACCACCAATTAAAGTATCATCTAAAGCGCTGTCACATTGTAACTCATATGTTCCATGTCCAGCTTCATGAATAACAGAAAAAATACTAGATGTAAGCAAATCTTCATAATAGTGATTTGTGATTCTAACATCTGTGGTTCCAAAGCCCGATGTAAATGGGTGTTCACTTTCTTTAATTAAGCCTCTAGTTTTATCAAAACACATTACATCCATTAAGTATGATGCAAATTCTTTTTGCTTTGTTATATCATACTTGTTTTTTATAAACTCAGTATTATAGTTATACCCCTTTGCTTTAATTTTTTGAACAAGTGGAACTATTTCTTTTCTAAGTTCTGAAAAGAACTTATCATAGAAAGCTTGCGTTGCTCCATCTTCATACTCATCAAGTAACACATCATAGCCTTGTAATTGATCAGTTTTTACATAATCAACATACTTCATATTAAAATCTATTATTTGTTTTAAAGTATCTTTAAATAAGCTATAGTCATTGTTGATTTTTGCATTTGTCCAAACATTACCTGATGAAGCTAGTAACATTTCATACTTTGTCATTTCTTTAGTTGGAACTAATAATTTTTTATTTATATTCTTATATTCCTTTATTATTTCCACTCTAAGTAATTCTGGTAGTTGATCTTTTGCTTCATATAATTCTCTCATCAATTTAACATTCTTTTTACTTAGCATTAATTTAGAAAGCATTTCTGATAAAACTCCAACTTGTTTAGACCGTTCTTCAAAACAACCAATTGGAGCTTCAGTTTCAGAATCCCAACTTATCATATAATTAACATAATAAAAAGCTTTTATTTTTTGACGAAGTAAACTATATTCTTTTATTTTTTGTTCTAGTTTATTCATTATACTATTCAATATCTATCTTATCATTCATTATTTCTTCTAAAGCAATACCAATACTCTTTATGTTTTTAGTTGATTCTAAATAGCATTTACCAGTCTCATCAATTTCATGAGCTCTTTTCGCAACAGCAATTACTAATTTATATTTAGAAGAAGATTTGTGAGTTAGTTGGTCAATTGATGGAAAACGCATACCATCTTTATCTTTTGTTTCAATCATATTATTCATTTCCTTTCATTAAGTTATAATATTCAGCTAAGCTACGATCACATTTGGCATGTTCTGCCCTAATGATAGCCATAATTTTGTCAGCCGCATTGTTAACATCATCATTAACGACAATATAATCATATGATGCAGCTTGCATTAGTTCTCTTGAGGCTTTGTCTAAACGTTCTTTTATCACTTCTTCATTTTCAGTGCCTCTTGTTCTTAGTCTGTCCTCTAAGGCTTTAAATGACGGAGGAGCAATAAAAATGAAGACAGCATCAGGTTTTTTAGCTTTTACTTGCATAGCGCCTTGAACTTCAATTTCTAGAACTACTTCATTACCTTTTTCAATTTGTTCTTCAACTTTATCATAAGGTGTACCATAAAAGTTACCAACAAATTGGGCATATTCTAGTAGATTACCTTTTTCAATTTCTTTCTTAAATTCATCATGAGTTACAAAATAATAGTCAACTCCATTTTGTTCACCCTCACGTGGTTTGCGTGTTGTCATGGAAATAGAGTAAACAAGATTATGTCCATCTCTATTAAATAACGCTTTTCGAACCGTTCCTTTACCAACTCCAGATGGTCCGGAAATAACGATTAGTAATCCCTTTTTGTCTAATTTCATAAAGCACCTCAAAAAATGCATATTTTTTAATATTTTAGCATTATTTAAGATAATTATCAACTTTTTTATTCTTTTTTTATTTCTTTTTAGTTTTTTAGTGTATAATAAATACTAAAAGGAGTGATTAGATATGAGTATGGATGGAATTTTTGTTCATTACTTAGTTGAAGAATTTAATTCTTTTTTAGCTAAAGGAAAAATAAACAAAATTTATCAACCTAATCCTTTAGATATTGTTATCCAAATAAAAAAAGATGGTGCCACGTATCAACTTCTTCTTTCGGCATCACTTGATTCTTCACGTTTATATTTGACTAAACAAACATTTGTTAATCCCGCTACGCCTGGTAACTTTTGTATGTTGTTACGCAAATACATTGAACGGGGAATCATTACAAACATTAAGCAATATCAAAATGACCGAATCATTATGTTCGAGGTCAACACATTTAATGAACTAGGTGATAATGTTAACTATCATCTAATTATTGAATTAATGGGACGTAATAGCAATGTTATTTTAATTGATGAAAATAATAAAATTATTGATGCTATTAGAAAACTTCCTCCAAGTGATGCAACCAGTAGATATATTATTCCCAAAGCAAGTTATGAGCTTCCTATTCAAGAAAATAAGGTAAACCCTTTTACTGATAATACTGATAATGTTTTGCTTGATAATATTCAAGGCCTTGCGAAAAACATTGAAAAAGAAATTGTTGAATATTACCACGGAGAAATTCTTGCTTTTTTATCCAAAAAGGTTAAACCAACTATTTATCAAAATGGTAATAAATTCGATTACTATTGTTTTGATTTAAATTCATATCAAATGATAAACAATAATTTCGTTACCTTATCAGAAATGCTGGATTACTACTATAACCAGTATAAAAAAACTATTAATTATAGTAATAGTGATTTAATTAAACAGGTTAAAAGATTAATTACTCATCAAAAAACTAAATTAAATAACTTAAATGATGATTTACTAAAAGCCAAAGATAATATCAAGTTTAAAGATTTAGGCATTTTACTTCAAGCTAATCTTTATAATGTTAAAAAGGGAATGTCAAGTATTACTGTTACTAACTTTTTAGGAAGTAATGAAGAACTTACAATTTCTTTAAACCCAGAGCTTGATCCTAGTAAAAACTTAAAACAAATTTTTACTAAAGGCAAAAAAGCAAGTAATGCTTTAATTGAAGTTCAAAAACAAATTGACAAAGTAACCAGTGAAATTAGTTATTTAGAAGACATACAGTCAATGATTGAGTTTTCGACTACTACTGAACTTGAGGAAATTAAACTTGATTTATTTAGTAATTCAGAACAATACAAAAATAAAGTTAAAAAATTAGCCAAAAAGAATAAGAAATTAGAAATTCAACATTTTACTTTTCAAGATGTAACCATTTATATAGGTAAAAATAATCTTCAAAACGATTACTTAACTAATAAATTAGCTAGAAATAATGACTACTGGTTTCACGTTAAAGATAGTAGTGGTGCCCATGTCATTGTTAGCGTCCCTGGAAATGCTAGTGACTATCAAATGAATGAAGAAACAATCAGACTCGCTGCTAACCTTAGTGCATACTATTCTAAATATTCTTCATCAAGTAGTGTTCCTGTTGATTATACTAAGGTTAAATATTTAAAGAAGATTCCGGGCATGAAAGGTTATCATGTAACATATACCAATCAAAAAACTATTTATATTGATCCTTCATATGATTTAATTAAAAATTATCTTCGTAAATAATCATACAAGAAAAACAGTAGATTTGTTCTCTACCATCATAAAGTGTTGCGAGTTGATATTTTATATCAATAACTATATTAGTTTGTAGTGTTTCTAAAAACTCATTAACTCTCATTTCTAAATCATGTTCATGATTTTCATCAAATACTTTTACTTTCATAAAATAAAACCCCTAAACTAGTATATCATAGTTGATATACTAATTTAGAGGTTTTTTGTCATAACAACAATATTGTTTTAATTTACAGTCATCACATTTAGGATTTCTACTAAAACATTGGTATCTACCAAAGAAAAGGAGAAGGTGATGGACCATATGATACTCAGTTGGTGAAAATTGGTTCATTAATGTATTTTCAACTTCTAATACACTATCAGTGCTATTTGCAAGGCCAAGCCGTTTTGAAACTCTTTCTACATGAGTATCAACGGGAATACGAGGTATTTTAAACCATTCAGTAAGAACTACATTTGCGGTTTTCTGACCTACTCCCGGTAAACTCTTAAGGCTTTCTAGAGTTGAAGGAATAATGCCTTGATATTCATTCACTACTTTTTTAGCCATGTTTATGATGTTAATAGCTTTATTATGATAAAGGCCTATTCTTCTAATATCATTTTCAACATCTTCTATTTTTGCTTTACTTAATTCATTAATGTTTGGATAATGTTCAAACAAACAAGGAGTAACAAGATTTACTGCTTTATCTGTGGTTTGTGCACTTAGCATTACCGCAACAAGTAATTCATAGTCATTACGATAATTTAACTCACAATGAGCATTCGGAAATAGCTCACATAAAGTATTATAGATATTTGTAGCTTTAACGGTGTTTGACATATACATTTTGTAACATTTGTTTGATATCTTCATCAACTTCTGTTACTTTTGTTCTTTCTTTTTTTCGATTAACTAAAATGGCATCAGCATACTTAAGATGTAATTTTTTAGCTTTTAAACTGTCAAGGATTGCTTGTTCAATATCTTCTATTGAATAGTTTAAATCTAACCAATGATTAATAATCATTAAGTCACTTGATGATAACACTTTTTGATAACAATTTTCCGCGTAACTTACTATCGTTTGAAGAGTAATTGTGCGATCTGTTTCTGGTTTATTTGAATCATTGTCAGTTAAATATTCACCAAGCATATCTATTACTTTATCTAAGTTAAAAGTTTCTTTACAATCATTGCTAATGGAAAGTTCTATATAACCTTCTTGAATTAATTTCAAAATAATATTTGATAGTACTTCTTCTGAAACTGTAACTTTTTCTTTTAAAGTACTTATTGATAGTAATGAATCTCCTTCATCTTGTTGAATGTATAAATGCATTAAAATCATTGCTTCTTGTTCATTTAATCTTAGTTTTTTATAATGTCTAATTAGCATTTCATTAAATGATATTGTTTTTGCCTTAATTAATTTACCAATACTATTCATATGATTACCTCGTTATTTGTTTTTATCTTTATGCTTTGTTTTTTTTGAAAGTATTAAATTTATTATTTTTCTAATTCCAATCGTTATTAAAATTATAAATCCTAGGGCTGGGGTAAATGGTAATGCCCAAAAAGCAAGCCAAGCACTAGAGTAACTTAGATGCCAAGGGTTTTTCGTAATAAAATATAACAGATATCCACCCCACCATGGACTAAAGAAAACCAACCATACTATAAAGAAAATAATAAGATTGAGCGGATCTTTAAGTTGATGATATAGCCATTTCCAAAATTGAATAAATTTATACCATATTTTTTTCAAGTATTACCTCTAATTTTTAGCCACTTTCTTTAAAGCATCAGCAGCTGCAGCTTGAGCTGCATCTTTTTTAGACCTTCCACATCCTCTTCCTAGTCTTATTCCATCTAGGTAAACTGACATTGTGAATTCTCTTAGGTGAGGTGGACCTTGAACATTTTCAAGTCGATATTCTACTGGTAGCCTTGTTTCAGCTTGAATATATTCTTGAAGTAAACTCTTATAATCTGTAAATTGACGTTCGTCAATCGCAAGAACATGTGGGAAAACTACTATTTCTAATAGTTTTCTAACTTCATCAATACTTCCTGATAGATATATCGCTCCTAAAAATGACTCAAAAGCATCTGACAAAATGGCTTGTCTTTGTCTTCCACCTGTTAATTCTTCACCATGGCCTAAAAGTAATAATTTATCTATTCCAACTTCTCTAGCATATTTGGCATTGGCATCTTCACATACATATGTAGCACGTAATTTTGTCATGTTTCCTTCAGGCATATCCTCGAAGTTTTTATATATATATTCCGCTACTAATAATCCTAAAATAGCATCCCCTAAAAACTCTATTCGTTCATTATGTTTTAGATGATGTTCATTAGCGTATGATGAATGAGTCATTGCTAGTAAAAAATTATCATAGTTTTTTACTTTAATATTATATCTATTTAATATTTCTTCTAGTAATTTTTTATTTAACATTTTATCCCCCTAATCAAGTTCTGTCATTTTCATTAAGTAATGATTATGAACATATTCATATAGTGATTTATATTCATCACTTTCAAATAATTCTTTTTTTGTAAGTATTTCTTCAGAATCATCATTCGCCACATTTAATAAATCACTATCTTCTAGTAAATTACAATATTTAAAATTCATTGATCCTGATTGTTTTTCACCAAAGAATTCACCTGGGCCTCTAGTTTTTAAGTCATATTCGGCAAGAGCAAATCCATCTGTATTTTCTTCCACAAATTTTAATCTTTTTTCGCTGCTTTCACTTGGTGAATCTGATAAATAAAAACAATATGGTGTTGCATCACTACGCATTACTCTTCCTCTTAATTGATGAAGCGTAGCCACACCAAAGCGATCAGCACCAAGTACAACAATGGTTGTGGCATTTTTAACATTAACCCCAACTTCAATTACACTTGTTGCGACGAGGATACCTATTTTCTTATCTAAAAAGTCTTTCATGACTTGTTCTTTTTCTTCGGTTTTTAATCTACCATGAATTAATCCAACATTAGTAATGCCATCAAAATATTTTTTCATACGTTCAAAAATTTCCAATGCATTTGCAGAATCAATAGAATCTGATTCTTCTATTAATGGGGTTACAACATATATTTGATGACCTAGTGCTAATTCATTTTTCATATGGTCAATTACTAATTTTTTATCTTTTGGTTCTACATATTTTGTTATAACTTGTTTTCTGTTTTTAGGCATTGTTTTAATTACTGAAATATCAGTATCACCATAAACAGAAATAGCAAGAGTTCTAGGAATTGGAGTTGCACTCATTTTGAGGTAATTTACATCTAAACCTTTATTACGGATTAATACTCTTTGACGTACACCGAAACGATGTTCTTCATCCGCAATAACAACTCCTAAACTTGCATATTCAATATCTTTTTGAAATAAAGCATGTGTTCCAATAATGATATTGATTTCACCACTTGCTAGGCCTTCCATAATTTCCCTTCTCGTTTTACCTGAAGTAGAACCCGTAAGTAAGGAAATTTTAATATCTGGAAATTCCTTTAAAGCATGTGTAATCGTATCATAGTGTTGAGAAGATAGTATTTCAGTTGGGCACATTAATGCGGCTTGATATCCACCACTAACTGCAGCTAAAATGGTGATTAACGCAACTATTGTTTTACCACTACCAACCTCACCCTGTAATAAACGATTCATTGCATATGGTGATTTTAAATCACCTAAAATGTCTTCAATAGCTTTATTTTGATCAGGCGTAAGTTCATAAGGCAATAAACCAATAAGTTTATTTAACACTTTTTCATCATAACTGATAGCTGGAGCTTTATGATTTTCTTTACGCATAAACTTCAAATATTTCATTGATAATTGATAATTTAAAAGTTCTTCATATTTAATTCTTTTTCTAGCCTGATTAATTTCATTCATATCATCACCGAAATGAAGAATTTTAACAGTTGATGACATATCTAAAAGTTGCCTTTTAAGAATGTACTCCTTAGGTAAGGTCTCGGTTATTTTATTCTTATAACGTCGATATACCTTTTCAATTATCTCTAAATATTTATTTTCTGAGATATCTTTAATATGATAAACGGGAACAACATCACGATTTATTTCATCACAAATAATTAAATTAGCTACTGTAAAATTATTCATGTTTTGATAGAATCTTCCTTGTACTCTTAAAACAGTTCCATAATTTAGTTTACCTTTTAAGAAAACTCGGTTAAAGATGGTACATCTAATTTTTGTTCCTTCAACTTCAAGTTGAAATACCACAGTTGAAAGTTTTGTTTTCAAGTAGTTTACCGTAACTCTACTTACAATTGTTCCTTCTAGGGTGATTGTTTCATCAAGTTTGGCATCACTTATTGATGATACTTTATAGTTTTCATATCTAACTGGAAACTCATATAATAAATCATGAACAGTAGTAATATTTTGTTTTTTTAAGATATTTTGATATCTTGTTAATATGTAATCTTCATCTATTAACTTATAATTTTCTAGCATCATTATTTCTCCTCTTCATTTTATGAATAAAGTGGAGATTTAACTCCACTCTTTATTCTATTGAAAAAATATAACTATATACGTCTTGTTGTCCATTAATTGTATCTATTTCTAGATTACTATATTTTTCTTCAATATAAGATGTAAGATTAGCTAATTCTTCTTCTGTTACATCTTTACCATAAATTATCGTAATTATATCTTTTTCTTCGACTTTACCTTCTGCGAATAATTCTTTTACCGCATCAAGTCTTTCTTTTTGTGATGTAACAATACGGCCATTACATATACCAATGTAATCTCCTTCATTAATCTTTAATCCTTCAATTTCTGTATTTCTAACCGCATAAGTAATTAATCCAGTTGTTACATTAGAAATTACTTCACTAATTTCATTGATAATTCCCTCAGGATCATCTAAACTTAAATCAAGCATAGTAAGTGCTGAGTAACCTTGGGCAATTGTTTTAGTAGGTACTACAAAAACATTCGCACCTTTATAATATTTTGCGGCTTGTTCAGCAGTTAAAACAATATTACTATTGTTAGGGAACACTATTATATTTTGAGCATTTAATAAATCAAATCCTTTAGTAAAGTCTTCAGCTGAAGGATTCATGCTTTGACCGCCTTCAACAACATAATCAACGCCCATTTCTTTAAACGCGTTAATTAAGCCTTCGCCTGTTGCAACGGCAACTACTGCGAATTTTTTAGGAGTAGTTTGTTTACGCATTTCAACGCATTCAGGACAATTACAAGGTTGTACATCAACCTTAGCAGGGCCATCACTATGTTGAACTGACATGTTTTCAATCTTTAGGGTTACGTACTCACCAAATTGTTGACAATAGTTAAGCACATTACCTGGAGTTTTGGTGTGTACATGAATTTTAACAATATCTTCATCCTTTAAAGCGACAATACTATCACCTAAAGTTTCAAGATAATTTGTAATAACACTAATATCAAAGTCTTTGATATTAACTTTTTTATGTTGTAATTGTAGAATAAACTCTGTACAATATCCATACTCTAATTCACTATTTGCATTAAAGTTTTGATGAATTACAGTTTGTGAAGATGTATTTACTGCTTCTTCTTTAATAAATTCGCCATCTAAAGCTTTAGCCATACCTTCAAGTACATAAATTAAACCAGCACCACCACTATCAATTACGCCAGCTTCTTTTAAAACAGGAAGAAGTTCAGGGGTTCTTTCTAGTGAAGCTCTTGCTTCTTGTAATAAATGCTTGAAATATTCTTCAATTGAAGATCTACGGTTAACTTTCTTTTTTGCATATTCAGCTGACTCTCTAGCAACTGTTAGAATTGTTCCTTCAACAGGTTTTAATACAGCATGATAACCTTGTTTTACACCTGAAATAAAGGCATTAGCAAGTTCAACAGCGTTAACTTCATCATAACCAGCAAGGCCTTTATAAATACCTCTAAATAGTTGTGATAAGATAACACCCGAGTTTCCACGTGCACCCATTAACATGCCACGTGATAATTTTTTTGACATTTGATATATTGATTTCTCATCGTATTCACTAATTTCGTGTGCGCCTGCTTCAATTGTCATTTTCATATTTGTACCAGTATCTCCATCAGGAACTGGGAATACGTTTAGGGCATCAACTGTTTTATAGTTGGCCCGGAGGTTTGCGGCGCCATTGGTAACTATTTGCTTAAATAGTAAACCATCCATTTTATATGTTTGCATATTTTCCTCCTTGCATGCTTCTTAGCACGCTTTATCATTCTATCACATTTTATGACAAAATGCAAGTAATATAGTTTTAGCTAACCTCTTCATATTTTGTATTTTTACCTAAATATATTATTTCATTAATTCTTATTGCTTGCATTTATATCTTTTTTATGATATAATCTTCAAGGATTTAAATGTATTAAATATAAGGAGGAACTCATTATGGCTCGTAAATGTTATATAACAGGTATCGGATCAAAATCTGGAAATAATCGTTCCCACTCTTTACAAGCAACTCGTCGTACTTGGAAAGCAAACTTACAAAAAGTTCGTATTAAAGACGAAGATGGTCGCATTATTAGAGTGTACGTTTCTACTCGTGCTTTAAGAACTGGTGCTAAGAACGGAACTATCGAACGTGCATAATTAAATTATGAATGCAAAGTATGGTATAACAGTTTATTGTTATACCATTTTTTGTTGTTACTTTTTGTGAAAAAGGTTTTTGAAAAAACTAATAATCTGCCCAAATACTTTAGGTAACTTTATAACAATAAAACGCATATCCATACCTCCCCTGGTACAGTATATGCGTTTTTAATATTTCTTATTACTTACTTTTAATAATTATTACTTCACCATCTTCTAAAGTAAATATAAACTTACCATCAACAAACTGATTACTAGTAGTATATGTATCATAACTTGTAATTATGGCATGATTTAATAAATACTTTCCCTGAGTAATGCTGATTACAGCTTTACTTAATGTAATAATACCAATATAGTTGTAGTCATCTTGTAAGAAGGTATATGTACCTTTATGATGATAGTAACTAACTTCATTTAACATATCAAGAAACTTTAAGTTTAATTCCGGATATTTTTTTAATAATAAAATATTAACAAGTTCATGATCTAGTCTTCCCCCAAGACAGTCATAAACAATACATTCATCTGCTTTATTTAAATGCATTAAGACAAGTTCTAAATCCGTTTCATTTTTCATTGTTGGGTATTTAAACAAATATTTGGTGTGGTTCTTAATTTCTGTTAAATCTGTAGTAGTATCAAAGTCACCCCACGCCGCATCAAGCTTGTATCCCACATTAATGATTCGTAAAGCTCCTTCATCTAAACCAATTAGATAATCATTTTCAAGGGGATGGTATAATTCTTTAAAGGAAGAAACTGGAGATTTTCCTACAATTATATATCTCATATTCTTTTTAATTCCTCATAACATTCATGAAAGTTTTCACTATTCATTAGGTAAGTTCCTACTACTATAACATCACATCCAACATCTTTTACAAGTTTAGCAGTATTAACATTAATACCACCATCAACTTCAATTAGATACTGAAAGTTATGTTTATCTTTAATATCCTTTAAATATTTAATTTTATCAAGAGCAATAGGCATAAACTTTTGTCCACCAAATCCTGGTTCAACACTCATTACTAAAACTAAATCAAGATCTTTTAGATATGGATTTAAGACGTCTATCTTTGTGTTAGGCTTTACGGAAATTCCACATTTTACTCCGTGATTCTTAATTAGCTTAATTGTTTCTTTAATGTTTTTACAAGCTTCATAATGAAAAGTGATAATGTCACTACCCGCTAAAATATAACTCATAATTTCGGCTTCTGGAGTATTAATCATTAGGTGAGTATCTAAAATTGCGTTTGTTTGCTTATTGATTTTTTCCACTTCATTTGCGTCGTATGTTGTGTTTGGAACAAATTTTCCATCCATTACATCGAGGTGAATCATTGTAATACCATTATCTGTAAAGGTCTTAAAGACTTTTAAATAGTCTTCTTTTTTAACTGATAAGATTGATGGAGATATTAGCATTTTACCACTTCCTTCTGTTTCTTATTTCTTCTATAAATTGCTTGTAATTTTCATATCTTGTGCTTAATATTTCACCTTTTTCAAGAGCTTTTTTGACCGCACAATTTGGCTCATTAAGGTGTAAACAACCATTATATTTACAGTTAGAACTACGCTCAAAAAACTCAACAAAACTATGTGCAAGATCCAATTCTTCCATATCTAAATCCATAATACCAAATCCTGGTGTATCAGCAATCCAACCATCTTTAATGTTTATTAATTCAACATGTCTAGTTGTATGTTTACCACGATTTAAAGCTTTAGAAATATCATTTGTTTCAAGTTTCAAGTCTTCATCTAAGACATTTAAAAGACTGCTTTTTCCAACTCCACTTTGGCCAGTAATCACACTAATGTGATCTTTTATAAGGGGAGATAATTCATCTATTAATTTAGCTTTCGCACTAGTTTTAATGGTTTGGTATCCGATTGATTCATAGTAATTTTTAATTGTTTCAACTGTTTTTATTTCTTCATGTTCAAGTAAATCCCACTTATTAAACACAATAATTGGTGGTATTAGATTGTATTCTAGAATTGCTAAAAAACGGTCTAATAAATTTAAGTTTAGGTCTGGTTCCTTAACTGAAAAAACCACAAAAGCTTGTTCGATATTCGCAATCATTGGTCTAGTTAAATCATTAATTCTTTTATCAAGTTTTGTGATTACGGTGCTTCCATCTTTAATTTCATATTCAATGTGATCACCTACTTTTAGGGTTTCCGTTTTAATTCGAAAAATACCCCTTGGTTTGGCCTTTAAATAGATTTTAGAGGCATTATCATAAATTTTATATTCACCAGCAATGAGGCTTACAATAATTCCTTTATTCATGTTCAACCTCAATCTTTTTAGCTCTTAACTGACCACATGCGGCATCGATATCGGCGCCATGTTCCATTCGTAAAGTTGCTTGAATGTGATTAGTATCAAGGATATGATAAAAGGCTTCGGCTTTTTCTTTGGTAACTTTTTTATATGGTTTTGTAATAACCTCATTATAAGGTATTAAATTAACATACGCATTAATTCCTTTTATTAGTCTTGCAAGTTCTTTAGCACAAGCTTCACTATCATTAACATCACGGAGAAGAATATACTCAAATGTTACTCGGCGATTAGTTTTTTGAATGTAATACTTAACCGCATTCATAACTTCTTCTATTTTATATGCTTTGTTTATTTTCATAATTTCACTTCTTAACGCATCATTTGGAGCGTGTAAGCTAATCGCAAGATTAACTTGAAGTTCGAATTCTGCGAATTCATATATCTTAGGAACAATACCACATGTTGAAACAGTTATGTGTCTCGCACCTATTTCAAGGCCTTTAGGATAATTAACCACTCTTAGAAACTTTATGACATTATCATAATTATCAAAAGGTTCACCAATTCCCATTACCACAATATTAGTTACTCTTTCAAAATCTTTGTCTAAATCTTTTTGAACTTGAAGGACTTGTTCAATTAATTCTCCTGCTTCTAGGCTTCTTACTTTACCTAATTCGCCACTAGCACAAAAACTACACCCCATATTACAACCTACTTGGGTTGTAACACAAATACTATTACCATAGTTGTGTCTCATTAAAACTGTTTCAATTAATTTTCCATCTTTAAGTTTAAACAAATATTTAGTAGTACCATCACTTGATATTTGTTTGGTTACGATCTCTAGTTGTTCTAATTCAAAGTTTTCTTTTAGATGGCTAATTACATTTTTGGAGATGTTAGTCATTTCATCAAAAGAATTAATACGATTACGATATAACCACTCAAATACTTGAGTTGCTCTAAATTTCTTTTCATTAATACTTAAAAAATAATTTTCTAATTCTTCTAGTGAAAAGTTATAAATGTTCTTCATTTCATGCTCCTTTTTTTAATTTACAAATATAAAAGCCATCATTTCTATCTGTTGGAAGAAATGATTTTTCTTCAACTTTTTGATAATTTTTATGACTCTTTAAAAAGTTTCTTATTTGTTCTTCATTTTCTGATTTATTAATAGTACATGTGCTATATACTAATATACCATTTGGTTCTACATAATTATCAATATGATTTAATATATCTTTCTGTAATTTTTCTATTTCTTTTATTTTATTAATAGTTAATCTTAACTTTAAATCACCCTTATGTTTCATTGTTCCCATACCTGAACATGGAGCATCAACTAACACATAAGCATAGAACTTACCATAATCAAAATTTCTAGCATCTGCTTCTAGGGTTTTAATGTTCTTAATACCTTGTCTTAAAGCTTCATTTTCAATTAATTTAAGTTTATGGGGATATATATCACAAGAAGTAATTGACCCTGTATTTTTCATAATTGTGGCTAGGTGAAAGCTTTTAGAACCAGGGGCACTACAAGCATCAAGTACACACGCATTATACGGTGGATTTAGCACTTTACCAACCATCATACTAGATGCATCCTGGGGAATAACTAAAGCTTGTTCAAATAATGTAGTTTGAATAAGTGATACTTTTGTAATAATCATCTCTTCATCTTTTTCAAACCATATATCATTTTTATTTAAATAATCTATTACTTCTTCATCAGTTGTCTTTAAATAATTAATTCTATAAATATTAAATGTTTCTTCAACTGGTTTCAAAATATCAACATAATCATTTGGATATTGTTTCTTAATTAATTTTAAAACATCGACATCAATATTATAAATTATACTTTCTCTTTCATCACTAGCTATTTTCTTTATTTCTTCACAAGCCTTATTAAAGCGGTCTTCTTTAATATAATTTCTAAATACACCATTTACAAACTTAGAACCATTATAATCTTTCTTTTTTACAACACCAACTAATTCATTAACAACATAATGACTTGCAAGATTTAAATAACTTAAAGCATATACTCCAACTCTTAAAGGATTTTTAACATTTGGTTTAACCCTTTTACCACTAACATATGGCCTAAGTAAAAAGTCCAACCACTTTTTATTTTCAACTACACCATATAATATTTTAGTATAAAGTTTTCTATCATTTTCTGAAATAGTTCCAATTCTTTTATTTAATACTATATTTATAAAAGCATCATTATTTATTACTTCGGTGACATCTTCAATTAGTTTATCCCACATTAGTTATTACCTCCAGTTAAGATAATAAAGTAATAAACATTTAAAAAAGCAAAATCTTTCTTTAATTTATTGATTTCTTCATCATTATAGTTATTTACGTACTTCATAGCAGTATGAATATTTTTAAATAGTGTAATCCAGTCTTGTAAAGAGATGGTAATGATTGTTTCATGTGATTCTAAATAGCTTAAAGGTATTAATCTTTTATTAGGAATATCATGAGTATTTACATAATTAACAAGGCGAGTAATAAAACCAGACATTTCTTTACCACTATAATAAAAAATATCACTACTTGCTTGTTCTACTGTTTGATAGTTTGACATTATCTTAGTAAAGTTATCATAAAATATTGTAAGTTCATCTAGCTTTAAATTATCTAAAACTAAAACACTAGATATCCTAAAATTTTCAACAACATCTTCTTTTAATTCTCCAAGCATTGATTCAACCGTGCTGTAATCATTACATAAAATATTATAATCTATTGTTTCATTTGACTCTTCATACTTTGTTACCTTGTCACCTAAACTATCATATATTCTTTCAACAAATATTAATTTATTATAGTTTTCCTCATCATGCTTACATGCAAGTAAAATCTTTAATATATATATAGTTCGCTTAAATTGATTTTTATTTTTATTTACTAATTGAATGATATCCATAAGCCACCTCAATATAGATATTATACTATAATTTATGAAAAAATGCTAGAAAAATATTTCTATGTATTGAAATAAATTACAAAATATGATATAATCATTAAAGAATTTAAAAAAAGAGGTGAATATATGCATCCATATATAGAAATATTTGGACATAAAATTCCAACTTATGGAACAATGATTGGTATTGGGGTTTTATGTCTTGCAGGTCTTATGGTGTATTACTTTTATAAGTACAAAACAACAGACAAAAATATTGATCGTTTAATTATTTTAACAGCCTTAAGTGGTATGGTAATGTATTTGTCAGCAGCCTTCTTTGATGCCTTATGGCACAATCTAGACACATGGCGTGAAACTGGTACTTTCACTTGGAAATGGTGGGGAATAACATTTGCTGGTGGCCTTCTTGGTGGTTTACTATTTTATGTTATTGCATATTGGTTTATCTTTAGAAATGAACGCTACAAATTAACTTATTACCTTAACTTTATCATTGTAGGTGTTGTCATAGCTCATGCTTTTGGTCGAGTGGGCTGTTATTTTGGAGGATGTTGTTATGGTGGAGAAACTACCTCATGGTTAGGTGTTAACTACCCTGTAGAAACTTACGCCGATGGTACACAATTATTTAAAGTAGTTTACCCAACTCAATTATTTGAGGCAGGATTCCTCTTTATACTATTTGTTGTATTATTCTTCTTTGTAAGAAAAAATCAATTACGTGTCTACCTTATCTCTTATGGTATATTTAGATTTATTCTTGAATACTTTAGAGGAGATAGCCGTGGAGCAACAATCTTTGGTGTTATGTCACCATCACAACTTATAAGTGTAATTATGGTTATTGTAGGTGTACTACTAATATTCTTTGAAGATAAGTTAATATACTTAGTAAAGAAAAAGTATAATCCTGAATTATTATCAATAGACGCAAAATAGGAAGTATTGAACTTCCTATTTTTTATGTATTATTGTCGATGTGCTCCCCACGCAACTTCACCAGTACACCAATTATTATCCCATAAATCTGGTTTTTCAGTTGCTTCACAGTATACTGTTCCTGTATCGGTAAAAGCTCTTTTTTCTATCACAAGAACGCTCGAAGGAATATAAGGATTAAGACGTGAACAAGTACCAAATGCGTTATTAGCAATTATTCTAAGATTACTACTAAATTCTATTTTTTCTAAGTTATAACAAAGAGCAAATGCAGTTTCTTCTATTGTATGCACTGTATCTGGAAGTATTACTTCACGTAACTGTGAACAACTTGTAAATGTACTGGTTTCTATAATTCTAACACCAGATGGTATTTTAATTTTTGTTAATGCCGTACAGCAATTAAATGCCTGACTTTGAATAGCAGTTACAGTGTCTGGAATATCTATTGATGATAATTTTTCGCAGCACATAAATAGGCTATCAGATATTATAGAAATTTTTGAAGGAATATTTATACTCCTTAGATTTATACAATTGGCAAAAGCATAATCTGATAATTTTGTTAAAGTTTCCGGTAATACAAGTGATGTAAGACTTTGACATTCATAAAATGCATTTGTACCAATTTCAGTTGTATAAGGAGAAATTCTTATTTCACTTAAATACTTACAATCTTGAAATGCTGAATTTCCAATTTTTGTTGTTGCATCTCCAAGTTTTATTTGTGTTATTTTGGTATTACACAAGCAATATTCTGGTACATATTTTAAACTTTGAGGCATATTAATTTCTCTTAAGTTATAACAACAATTAAACATTTTGTAAGCTAGCATTTCTATATCATCTTCTAGAACTACTACTTCAAGGGATTTATAACCATCAAATGCTCCATAATTTTCATACGCATATTCAATGGTATGACTTTTTGATCCTAATTCTAGTTTTCTAAGTACTATTGGAATATAATAAAATCTACTGTTCGTTTCATCACCAGCTCTATATGAATTGTCATACTCTAAATTTCCAAACAAATCATTAATACTTTTAACATCAACATCTTCCATTTTTATGCTTTCAATGTTGTAACAACCACGTAAAATGGCTGTTCCGATAAACAGAATTGTTGATGGAATTTCTACACGTTTAACTTTAGTTTCATCCACAAATGCTGAATCCATGATTCCGATAACTGGTAATCCATTAATTGTTGATGGAACTGATATGGTTGTGCCATCACCAACATAATGTAAAAGAACTATATATGAATCATCTATAACTCTATACATAAAGCCTGCAGATTCAAAAAATACTTCCGGAGTGAAATTCCATTTTAAAACATTTTGTTTAAAATCTCCATTTTCAAGTTCTTCACTTGTAACACTATTTGTATATTCATATTTTTGTTCATTAATAGTCATTCCGTCTACCACGTATGTTGTGCTACTTGGAAGAGTAAATAAATGATCTCCAACTTTTCCGTTACTTTTGACATATATTACACCACTAATAAGAACATTTTTTATGACATATTTCAAATTATCACTAGTCCACTTGCAATTAAATAATTTAATATCCGAATAATACCAAGCAGTGGTATCAGTACTAAAATATATATCTTTAAAATAAACATTTTTGAAAACACTATATTCACTTAAAATCATAATTGATGTTGCATTTATATAGTTTTCAGCATCAACTGTCCAATTATCTTTATGGACATATGTTAAATTACTTATTGTATGTCCTTTTCCATCAAAATAACCAGTAAAGAAATACGGTTTCCACTTGTATCCTTTCATATCAATGTCATTCGCAAGTTCATAAATTTTTGATTCATTCATATTCATAAAATCTTCTGGTGTATATACCTTGATTACTTCACGACTACCAGTGGTATTTACCGAAAAGTTTAATGTTATTTTATCACTATAATTTCTTACGGTTTCATTGTTATTACTATCTACATATTTAATCCATTTAATATAAACATTATAATCATATGCGTGAATTTCTTTCACATACCAATTATTATCATTTATTCTTATTGGATAAACACTTACAGCACTACCTATAGAAAAGTCTTTAATTCCTATTTCAGTAATAGTATAACCATATGGATTATCAACTTTCATAATATAGCCATTGGATCTACTATTCATATCCATTGTAGTTCCATCCGCAAGAACAATATCAATAATATCTAGTCTAGACATTATTTCAACATCAATTGTATTATTACCAATCATCTTTTGTTCATAAAATTCATCCGGTAAATAATATTGGAATTTTTCTACTGTAATAGTCATGATGCCACTTACTTTTGGAGCAGGTATTAATACTACTAACCAAGTGTTTATTCCATCAGTAGGCCCAACACTACAGTCATAAGTTTTACCATTGATTGTAATACTTAAAAAACCTACTTGATACTTATTTTCGATATATATCTTAAGATTAATATCTTCATTTGTTTTTGGAGATTCCGTATTTAAAACTTCCATTTTAAGAATGTTAATTTCCGCAGAAAGTGTTGTACAAAGCCCCCAAGCAACATCTGTTATATCACTTTTTCCATCATTTAAATTATAACTATAATATAATCCAAGTTCATAATTAGTATGAGGAGTTAAATTTGTAATTGTTTGTTTATCATCAATTGGTAATGTTGTACTTTCATGTTGTGTTTTTAAATCTCTATATTGAATATATTCAAGTTTTACAATATTATCAACATCATCTTTATCCACTTCATAGTAAATACTATCTCTTGTAACTGTACACTTTAGTCTAACTGTTGGCATGGTTAAACTCTTAGTCCAAGTTGTTGCGGCGTACTCACTGATTATAGGGCTATTACCATCTCTAAAATCTTTTTTCACAACAAAGATTACACGATAGTTATTATTACTATAAAGATTATTAAAACTATTAATAGTTAATTCATTAATTGTTTGAACTAATTCATAACCATAATAAAGTTTTACCTCAATTATTGTAGCAATCAAATCTAAATCAGTTAGATTATATGTAAAACTAATTGACTTTTTATCGGGAATTAAATTAATTGTTAATTCAATATCATCAAGGGGTTTCGTTTTAATACTTGAATTATAATATTCAAGTTTTGGAGTTTTGCCATCATGATAATCGTTAAGTAACGCTATTCTTACTGTGTATAATGAATTACTAAGCAAGTTACTAAAGATTTGATTAACGTCTTCACTATCTACTTTTTTACCATTATAATATAATGTAGCTTCATAAAAACTTGCTATATCATTACTATCCAAAATCTTGTAATTATAAAGAATGCTTGTTTTTGTGCTATCCAACGTAATATCAAGTTCTGGTTTTTGATATTTATTAGTTGTGACATAATACGTATAAGCTATTTCTTCCATTCCATTATTTAAATCACGTTCAAATTTAACAACAACTTTATAAGTATTGTCAGCTAGTAAATTTTGAATAATTATATCATCCAAACTTGTTATCTCTTGGACTAATTTACTATTTAATAATATCTCTACTTTTTTAAAGTTCAATACTCCATCAACATCATCTAAATCATGACAAAGTTCAAAACTAGTATAATCAATATTACTGAATGTTAATTTGTATTTTGGTTCTTGTTTTAGAGTCTTAAAGGTATATTCTTCATTTATTTCTCTACTACCAAAGCCATCATCAAAATCATATATATAATTAACTTTTATCGTGTAACTAGTATCAGGTTTTAATCCATCAATTTTATTTGTTGTGGTACTTAATTTTTTAACAAAAGTAAGTCCCTCATATAAAGTAACCAAATTAACACGACCAGTTACGTTATTATCTAAAACGATTAAATCGTATTCTACGCTTTCTTGTAAAATATTATATGGATTAAATCTAAGTGTTGGAATCTGTTTACTAGTTGTTACTGTAAATTCCTTGGTTTCATCAATTATACCGGAGCCATCGTTTAAGTCATATTTATAACTTATTCTAAGCGCATAAGTATAATTTGATTTAGCATTTGCTAGTAAGTATTCTTTTTCGTTTATTTTATTTACCATAACACTAGCATCATCTAATTCAAGAGGAGCTATTAATTTAATAGTCTCATCAAAATCGGTAATTATTTCTTTTAAGAATATTTGATTATCAGTCGTTGTAGTTGTGATATCTATTTTAGGAATATTTAAGGCCTTAGTTTTAATGGTAACTTGTTGTTTTAATTCATGATCATCATTACCATCGTTAAGATTGTAATTGTAAATTATTTCAAATTCATATGTGTTATTTGAAAGTAAGTCTGTGAAATTATTTTGTGGTGTCGTTTTAATTTGAACTACTTGACCATCTTTTAATAATCTATAAGCTTGATTTGTTATTACATTGTCTGGATCAAATAATGTAACACTATATGCAACTTGTTTTTTATCTACTATTAGTGTATTAATTTCAAAAGTTGGTTCCTCGCATATTAAAGTTTTAACATCAATATTAAAACGTGAAGTTCTAGTAATACCTTTATAAATATATGTGTACACTACTTCAGCCACGTAAGCATGGTTTGATAGTAAGTTTTCAAAAACTACTTCCATTTTATCTTTAATAGTTTGTACTTTCAAATCACCATCATATAAGTTAACCTCTTGTACTAAAACATCACTACTAGAACTAGCAAGATTTATTTTAGTGCTCCTTTTAAAGTTTTCTTGGCTCGTTACGACAATACCATTTGGAGTTTCAAGTTCACCACTCATAAGATCAACTGCTTTATTACCATCACCTGAGCAATCATCATATACACCTATTACCATATACTCATATTTTGAACCCATTTGAATGCCATCATACTTTATGATATTAATGCCAATTTGTAAGGCTTGTTTATATACAATATTAGTACCATCATATAAAAAGAAAAATAAACTATTTTTATTAGTAATTAAATTACTAGGATCTTGAATCTCTAGTACTTGTTCATAACTAGTTAACGTAAGTTCTTCACTTATTAGACTTGCGGTTGGGGTTGCATCATATTTTACTCCAACTTTAATTGTCTTTTGACCATCCATTTGAACATCTTTAATTTCCGTTTTATCAATATATTTAATCGCATCAATAGTATATTCTTTAATACCAGGATTTTTATCTGCCTCTACTTCAATTACAAGTTCCGTTGATGTTGATCCTTCTTTAAATTGGTACGATTGATATTTTTGATTGTTTAGTGTAAATGATAATATTTCAAAACTTGATGGGTTATATAAATGAATTACAATATTAAATTTTTCACCTTTAGTTGTGTAATATTCTACTTTTTCAGTTGTAATAATTTCTAGAAAATCATCAATCGCATCTTTTATTTTCATATTAAGATAACGTTTCTTTTTTTCTTGTGGTTTGTTTTTTGTAGATGATGTTGCGGTCATGCCTTGATATACTGGTACTATATTATCTTCTAGTGGACCTAAATTAATTCTTTCTCCGTTTGCAAGAATGATAATTAGTTCACCATTTTCGTTAGTTACATCAGTAATACTTCCTTCATCAATTCCCTCAATTAATTTTTTCCATTTCTCATATGTACCGGTAAAACCTGATGTTTGAGCCTGGATATAGGCTTCACGACTTGGGGTAGTACCTTCCGTATAATTTTCACATGAAATACATAACATAAGTAGGATTAGTGGCATAATAATTAAGAATACTATCTTTTTTAGTTTCATATCGTTCTCCTTAAGTTTTATTTAAAAAAGCAGTCTATTACTTTTATTAGACTGCTTATTCTTTAGATATTTTACCTAACTTCTACTGTTATTTTATTTGTAGTAGTTGGATTGCTGTTTCTGTCAACAAGGATATTTCCATTTGTATCATTTAGATTATATTCATAAACAAAGACCAATTGATAGCTATTTGGTGTTAAATCTGATATCGTTAAATCTAAAATATTATCCGTAGCATCTTTTAAATTTAGATTTATTGTTTGTACTAATTCATCACCAGAATATACTTCAACTTTCAAACTTGTTAACACACTATCTTTATCATCAATTAATAGAGATAAATAGATAATACCCGTTCCACCAATAGAAAGAGGTGGTTCATTAAATGTCACAGTTGGTATTTGTGGTTCTTTTGTTTTTACTAGATGTGACATTGTTTTTTTAACTGTTTGATTGTTGTTTGTTATAAACTCATATGTCAAAACCACTTTATATTCTACATTAGATAATAACCCTGCAAAACTAATTTGGTTTTGAATATCTTTAATAGTTGACACCAGCATATCATTATAATACAATTCAGCCATTAATATTTTACCACTAAAGTTTTCTTTTTTCAATAGTTTGATACTAAATTCATCTGTACCTACTGCTTCTTCACCAAAAGTATAACCATCTTCTATTTCAAAAGTATCACTATATAATACACTAGCTTTCATTCCTTCACCATCTAAAAGATCATATACTCCAATTACTACATATGAGTATGTTGTTGAATAATTTAGATTTTCAAACTTGATATTATCAATTCCTATTTTTAGTTTTGATTTAGCTACTACTTGATTATTGTCAATTAGATATATATATAAGCCTCTATTAGCATCAATAAGATTATCTAGATCTTTAGTTTCCAAAATTAAGTTATATGTATTTCCATTTGTATCATCATCAAGTTTAGTTACGGTTGGAACATTTTGGTAGGTTACCCCTATCTTAATTGTTTTATCACCACTAAAACGCACACTCTTAATGTTTTTACCATCAATATATTTAATCTCATCAATCGTTATTTCTTCAATTCCTGATTCACCTCTAGTTTGATATTTGACAAGAATTTGAGTTGAATCTGACCCCTTTTCAAATTGATATGATTGATATTTATTACCATTTAAAGTAAATGATAATATTTCATAGGATTTTGGATTAGTAATATTGATAGTTATAATAATATCTGTATTTGGTTTTTCATAGCATGATATTCCATCTAGTTTTGTAACCCCTATTTCATCAATCAATTCATTTTCTATTTCCCCTGATAATCTTTTTCCTGATAAGATTTTTGAACTTTCAATTTTGCTAGCGAACATACCTTGATATACTGGTACATTATTATAATTTGTTACCATAACAAGTGTAATAATTATTGCTAAACAAGTAAGAGCTAAAGCACATGAGTACGCGATAGGCTTAAAATGGCACTTAAACCATGGTGTTTTATGTTCTGCACTTGATGTAGTTTCATCTATTCCTAGACTATGTTTAATTTCTTGTTTTGTACCATCAGTTAATTTTGATAAATCTTGGAGAAATTCTTTTTTAAACTTGTTAAATTTTTTACTCATTTTGTATTTCCTCCACAATCGTTTTTAAGTTCTTCAATGACACTTTATATTTTAGACTTATATATTTGGGAGATTTTTCCATTATTTCAGCAATTTCTTTAAACTTATATCCAAACACAACATGATAAACAATAATATCTTTTTCCTCTGGTAAAAAGTTTTCTGCCAATATCTCATCGTATTTACCAAGTCCAACATTAGTATTATCAGTAATTTCATAAATCATTTCATTATCTTTGATAATACGTCGTTCTTTTATCATATCGCGTGTTGCATAATTTTTAGCTAAGTTTTTCGCAATTGTTAAAATCCAGTATTTAAAATTGCCACCGGCATATTGGTCAATTTTATTATAAACTGTTAGAAAAGTATCTTGTAATAATCTACTTGATGCGTCATTATTTTTAACGATTTGGTATATAACATAATAAACAAGGTTTTTATACTCGGCATATAATGCTTCAAATGCTTCTTCGTCTCTTTGTTTTATTAGGGCTACAATGTTTTTATCCATAATTTTCTCCTTCTGATAAAAATACCATATCTTGTCTATAACCCTATTATACCAAATCATTAGGACAGTTTCTGTCCTTTTTATTTTTTACTTACTTAAGCTTCATAAGAAACTAGTTTATATGCTTGTTCTGATCTCACATAAACTATTTCTTTTCCCTTGTAAAAGTTATAAAGATATGAACGTATCTCGTTAATATAGCGCATGAATGTTTTGTCTTCAAGACCAAACTTGTTTTTAATCTCCATAATATTTATAACTTTTTTATCCATGAATTGTTCATATATATATAAACATATTTGAGTTTTAACTAATTTCATCTCATTTCACCTCATAATATAAGACACAAATGTTTTTTGTTATGAGCATTAATCTTAAAGAAATTATTAATTAAATATTTAAATAAGAAAGTTAAAATTATTAAAGGACTATTTTTGTCTTATTATATCATAAATAAAAATTTAACGCACAAAAAAAAAGAAAATTATTTAAATTAACTAAATTACAATAAGAAAAAGGTGCATCTAATAAATGCACCAAAATTTGTTATTTCTTTAAATTATAGAAAGAGTTGATTCCTTCATAAGTTGCGGCTTCACCAAGTTCATCTTCAATTCTTAATAATTGATTGTACTTAGCGATACGGTCAGTACGTGATGCTGAACCAGTTTTGATTTGACCAGCATTTAATGCTACTGCGATATCAGCAATTGTAGTATCTTCAGATTCACCACTACGATGTGATACAACAGCTGTATAACCAGCACGTTTAGCCATTTCGATTGCTGCGAAAGTTTCACTTAAAGTACCAATTTGGTTAACTTTAATTAAAATTGCATTAGCAACACCTAGAGAAATACCTTTAGCTAGACGTTCAGTATTAGTAACGAATAGGTCATCACCAACTAATTGAACTTTCTTACCAAGTCTCTTAGTTAATACTTTCCATCCATCCCAGTCATTTTCATCTAGACCATCTTCAATTGAGATGATAGGATATTTTGCAACTAAACCTTCATAGAATTCAACCATTTCTTCAGCAGTTAATGATTTTCCTTCACTCTTTAGATCATATTTGTTAGTTTCTGGGTTGTAGAATTCACTTGATGCAACATCCATTGCTAGATATACATCTTTACCAGGAACGTAACCAGCATTTTTAATAGCTTCGATAACGCTTGCTAATGCTTCTTCATTTGAAGAAAGTTTAGGAGCGTATCCGCCTTCATCACCTACAGCTGTGTTGCAGCCTTTAGCTTTAAGAACTTTCTTTAAGTTATGGAATACTTCAGCACCCATTCTTAATGCTTCTCTAAATGTAGGAGCACCAACAGGCATAACCATAATTTCTTGAATATCAATACACCAGTCAGCATGAGCACCACCATTTAAGATGTTCATCATTGGAGTTGGTAATTGATGAGCACTAAATCCACCAAAATAATTGTATAGAGGAATACCATAATAATCAGCAGCAGCTTTTGCACATGCCATAGATACAGCAAGAATAGCATTAGCGCCTAATTTACCTTTATTAGGAGTACCATCTAATTCGATTAATTTTTTATCGATTAATAATTGTTGAGTTACATCATAACCAACGATTTCTGGGTAAATGATTTCATTAACATTTTCAACTGCTTTTAAAACACCTTTACCAAGATAACGATTTTTGTCACCATCACGTAATTCAACAGCTTCATGTTCACCAGTAGATGCACCACTAGGAACGATTGCACGGCCAAAAGCACCGCTTTCAGTTACAACTTCTACTTCAACAGTAGGATTACCTCTTGAGTCTAAGACTTCACGAGCATACACTTCAGTAATATAAGGCATAATTTATTTCTCCTTTTTAAGTGCTGTGCACTATTTTATCCATATATATTATATCACATTATCCATTTTTTTCAAAATGTTTGAATATTATTTTTTATATCCTTTAATCATACTATGTCCAGTCATTTCTACTGGTTGTGGTTCATTTAATAATTCTAACATTGTTGGTGTTATATCACCTAAGTTACCAGTTTCACGTAGAATAACATCTGTTCTTGTGATTAGGAATGGAACTGGATTTGTTGTATGAGCAGAGAATGGTTGATTATTTTCATCAAATACCTCATCAGCATTTCCATGGTCAGCAGTAATAATTAATGTACCACCAACTTTTTCAACTGCATCATAAACTTTACCAACACACTCATCAACTGTTTCTACAGCTTTAACTGTCGCATCAAACACAGCAGTATGACCAACCATATCACAGTTAGCATAGTTTAAAATGATTGTATCAAATTCTTTACTTTCAATTGCTTTTAAAACATAGTCTGTAACTTCATATGCGCTCATTTCAGGTTTTAAATCAAATGTTGCAACTTTAGGTGAAGGTATTAATATACGAGTCTCCCCTTTAAGTTCTTTATCAACACCACCATCAAAGAAATAAGTTACGTGTGCATATTTTTCAGTTTCTGCAATTCTAAGTTGTGTAAGCCCACGTTCGCTAATTACATCACCATACATATTGTCTAGTTTTTGAACACCAAAGTTAACTAAACCTTTTACATTTTCACTATATAGCATCATTGAAACGAAGCAAATATTTTTGAATTCTTCATATCTAGTAAGAGCTGTTGCTTTTGGATTTGTAATAGCTGTACTAATTTGAATTGCTCTATCTGGTCTAAAGTTTGCGAAAATAACACTATCATTTTCTTTAATATTAGAACCTTTAGTTACAATATAAGGTTTAACAAATTCATCAGTTATATCTTCAGCATATGATTCATCAATGCCTTCTAATAATCCTTTAACAGGTGCATCACCATACACTAATGCATTGTAAGCAAGTTGTGTACGATCATAGTTTTTATCACGGTCCATTGCGTAATATCTACCAGTGACTACACCAATTTTTACTCCTTCATGACATGCATCTTGTAACATTGTTAAATACTCTTTTGCGGATTTAGGTGGAACATCTCTTCCATCTAAGAAAGCATGAACATATACTTGTTCAACTCCTGCTTCACGAGCCGCATTCATCAAATATATAATGTGGTTGATATGAGAATGAACACCACCATCTGACATTAATCCCATTACATGTAGGGCACTATGATTCTTTTTAGCGTGTTCAATTGCTTCATGAATTGCAGGCATTTTATCTAATGTTTTATCTCTAACCGCAATATTTACTCTAGTCAATGATTGGAAAACAACACGTCCTGCCCCAATATTCATATGACCAACTTCACTATTTCCCATTTGACCTTCAGGAAGTCCTACTGCCTCACCAGATGCTTGAATTAATGTATGGGGATATTTCGCAAATATTCTATCAAGGTTTGGTTTTTTCGCCGCAGCAATGGCATTTCCATATGTATTTTCTCTAATACCAAAACCATCCATAATTACTAACATTACTAAATTTTTTTTACTCATTATTTTTCCCCCAATCTTTGGTACGGTATCAACCTATATTATTATACCAATTTTTTTATTTTTCTTCAACTATTTGAATATATATTTTTAAGACAGAATTTTCAAAAGACAGTACTTTAAATTTATATATCAATTAAATTAGTTTTTTAAAAAGCATACCAATAGACTCAGGGTCTTTGATATGCTCTATTTATGTTATTCTGTTATTGTTTAGTCCATTCTTTTCTTTTAATACACTTTTCCTTGTCTTGTTTCAGACTTAACTAATACTTCTTTTGACATCTCAACATATGATGTCGATTCTGCTTTTGTAATTACTTCATTTGTTGTAACATTTTTAAAGTTTTCTTTTTGTTTTTTTAAGTAATTAGTTGGCCCAGCATAATATTTCTTTTCATCTGTATTATATGGTAGTGAACCATTTAGTGAATATTCCATTACATCTAGGGTTTCACTAGAATATACTACATATCCAGATCCTTCAAATTCTACATATATGTAATCTGGTGACTCATCTAGATTATATAAATATTCCATTGATGATATTTCAACATTATTAAATAAATCATTTGTTACTTCTTTAATCAGTGTAACTTGTTCACTATCTTTTACAAAAGCATATACTGATATATATTTATTTGATACAGCAGTTATTGTAATAATTGTAAATAATAATATATTAGAAAATAATAGTTTATTTATTACTGCTTTTATTTTTTTCATATTGTTCCTCCATTTTATTCTTTATTTGTTTCTTTTTAGTTTTAAGTATCCACCATTTTGAAATTCAGGATTATCAAAATCCCATATATCCTCACTCCAACCTAATTCGTTAGTGTAGTATTCTTTTTTCTCATAACCAGAAATTGCACAATTAGTATTTTTACCCTTTGTCACTCTATCATCATGTGCCTCGTCTTCTGTATTAGCTATTTTATTATACCAACCATGTGATATTATGGCATCATTTACTTCAACATTTGAGTAGCAGTTTATAATTTCTGCTTTGATTTCAGATGCAAAACTATAATTTCTAGTAGCTATTCCACCACTATAAACAATGCCAATAGAAGGAATACTAGGGTTACCAACGGTACCAGTACATATTCCTGATATTCTACCAATCGCATAACAATCTTTAATAACACTATAGTTTTCACCTGCAATTCCTCCTATTGAAGGGCACATACCTCTTCTTGTCCAATAAACATCTATATCAAAATTTGTTACTCCTAACCTTTCTATGGTGCCATAGTTAATATCAAATAGGCCTAAGCAATCAATATAATATCTATGGTCTGGATATTCATTCTTAATACCAAAATTACTTATTTCATAACCATTACCATTAAAATGACCTTTGAAATAATGAATTGGATTCCAGTTTATTCCTTCTAAATCGATATCAGCTTGTAATTCATAATATAAATCATTACCTTTATTTTCATTTGTTTGATTAGATAAATAGATTAGTTTTCCTTTTGTATCTATTACATATGGATTATCAATCGTTCCATCACCTTCTGTGTAGGTTTCTTCACCTTCTAGTTTTTGATATTCTTCTACGGGTATATAGTCATAACCACAACTTGTTGCTATAATCAAAAACATAAATAATATAAAGATTATTTGTAAACTTTTTATTTTTTTCATATTGTTCCTCCTTTTATTCTTTATTTGTTTCTTTTATTAATATGCTGTAAACTACTCTAAGGTTTATGCTACTAAATAAAGTTTATAAAACTGTTCTAGGCATATTTTGACGAAAAAACACCCTTGTCCTAAGAGTGCTTTTTTTAGTCTATATTGTTTTCTAAGAGTGTTTTTATTGCATACTTAGGAAATGTATTTTTTACATTTTCAGTATACCATAATATGGAATTTAAAGCAAGTGTTTTATTTAAATTATTTTATGATCCATGTTATTGTTTAGTTACAACATTTTCTTTTAGTATTACGAGTACAACTCTTTTATACAACACATAAACAAGTCCAGTAGTTATTGGCCATTTAATAAGCATTGTAGGAATTCGTACACCCAATCCTACTATCATTTTATCTACACCATTCCAAAGCATTAATTGGATAGAATTAATACCTGTTGTTACTACTGATGTTAGTAGAACTACTAAAAATAAAACTAGCAAGTTTACTTTACGTTTGTAGAAAATTCCACCAACAGCTCCCCAAAGTAAAGCTGAAAACATCATAATAAATGAATAACTATAACCGGACAATAAACTATACAGAAAATCTGAACTAAACGCTACTACCATTCCCCATAATGGTCCGGCAATAATGCCTGCTAGAATTAATGGTGTATCAAATAAGCTAATACGATGAAGGCCATTTCCAAAACTAAATGTTTTTAATATTACCGAGATTGCGGTTAAAATTGCAAGAATTGCTATACGTTTGATAATCGATTTTTTCATGGTAGCCTCCAAAATTCTTTAGTTACATTTAAGAATTCACAAGTTCTTGAAAAGATTTTACTACCAAAAAAGCCTTGGTATGCACTAAGTGGTGAAGGGTGTGGTGCCTCAATTATTAAGTGATTTGGGTTATTTAAAAAAGCCTTAATGCTTCTTGCTTGATTACCTAAAAGAATAAAAACAATTTTCCAATTACAAGTGTTTATTTTCTTAATAACTGCTTCTGTAAAAGTTTCCCATCCCATCTTTTGATGAGAAAGAGAAAGACCAGATTCTACTGTTAATATTCTATTAAGAAGTAGCACTCCGTTTTTAGCCCAAGGAGTTAAATCTCCACTTGTTGGATATGGTAGATGTAAATCATCTGTCATTTCTTTATATATATTCTGTAAACTTTTAGGGAGTCTTACACCGGGATTAACCGAGAATGCAAGTCCATTCGCAAACCCTGGTGTTTGATATGGATCTTGACCAATAATTACTACTTTTACTTTTTCTAATGGAGTAAGTAATAAGGCTTGATATATATGATCATATGGTGGAAAAATAGTTTTTGTTTGATACAACACTTTAATTTGTTGATTTAGTTTTTCAAAATATGGTTTATTCATTTCTTCAATCATTAGTTCTTTCCAACTCATATTATTACCTCCTAACCTTTATATACTTGAATATTATACCACATTTTAGATTAACATTTAATTTATTTGATAGATATTTTATTTAAACATTAGATTAAAATATTAACTAAAGAAAAAACTTAAAGTTTTAGGCTTTAAGTTATACTATTTATTAAAGATTATCTTCAATGCACTTTTTTCAAGTCTTGACACTTGAGCTTGAGATATTCCAAGTTCTTCCGCAATTTCCATTTGAGTTTTGTTGTCATAGTATCTATCATATATAATGTTACGTAACCGATCATTTAATCTTGCGATACCTTCTTCTATTATCATTTTATTTAGTCTTTTTTCTTCACTCATACTATCATCTGGTATTTGATCAACTAAATAGATTTCATCTCCACCATTATTGAAAATGGGCGTAAAAATGGAAACAGGTTCTTGGATGGCTTCTAAAGCTATTACAATATCGATAGTTTCAACATTTATTCCTTTCGCAATTTCTTCAATTGTTGGTTCTTTCATATGCTCTGATATATATTTTTCTTTAAACTGTAAAGCCTTATATGCTATATCTTTCATTGATCTTGACACTCTAATTTTAGAATTGTCTCTTAAGTATCTTCTAATTTCACCAATAATCATTGGTACCGCATAAGTAGAAAACTTAACGCCATGAGAAAAATCAAAATTATCAATTGCCTTTATTAGCCCCATCGCTCCTACTTGAAATAAATCATCAAGGTTTTCACCTCGATTATTAAATTTTTTAATTACACTTAAAACTAATTTTAAGTTCCCTTCTACCACCATATCACGAGCCTCTTTGTCACCCGCTTGACTTTTTTTAATTAGTTCTAGTGCTTCATCTGAAGGTAGAACTTTAAGTTCAGCTGTATTAACTCCTGTTATTTCAACTTTATTACGCATAATCATATCCTCCTACTTTAATTATCGGATGAAATGATTGTTTTTATGCAAAATAATTTAAAAATATTTAAAAGGTATATGTCTATTTGTTTTAAACATATACCTTTTTATTTATTCTTCTATTTTATCTATTGCTTTTGTTATTTTGGTGATATTAAATTCATTAATTTTATTTCTTAATTTCACTAGTTGAGTTTCCACAATATCATTGCTTAATGAGATAATGCTTTCGGCGTTTTTGTTTATCTCATTAGCCTTTTTATTTATATCAAGAACTTGTTTTGTTATTTTGTCAATAGTTTTAGTTATTAAGTCCTCTTTCATTTTATTAAAGTTTTCTATGATTTTTTCAGTTTCTTCAAACTTTAATGATTCTTTTTTCGTTTCTAATAAAAGCTTTTGATATTTTCTACCTAAACTTTCCACAATGCTTAAGAAGGTTATAAAATATTGAGGACGAACTACATACATTTTTTCATACTCTTGTACCTTTTTGATTGGCACATCATAGTTTTCCATTTCTAGTTCACTAACAAGTAAAGCATATTCACATTTTTTCTTTGTACGGTCTTTATCAAGTTTTTTATAATGGGATTCATTAGTTTTACGATTAACTGAATTAGGGTCTTCACTCTTCATTTCACAAGTTACCGAAGTTAATTCTTCTTTATGATCTTCTCCTGTATATACTCTAAAAATGAAATCTGCCTTTGTTCCTTTTGTTTCATCGTCTTCTTTGATTGAATCATTATCTTTTTCCCATGTACAATTTAGAAAACCACTTTGTGCATATGAGTTGTATTCATTATTACACCAACGTTCTAAGTCTTCACCAATTCTTTTTATATTTAATGATGTTCTATCATTTTTTAATCTTAGGATTTCGTTTTCTTTTTCGTTTAACTCTTTTTGGATTTCATTATCTTTTTCAAGTAAAGCTATTCTTATCTTTTCGGTACATTCTCTATCTTTATCAGCTAGTTTTGTATTTTGGAGTTCTATTTGATTTTGAAGTTTCATTATTTCTAGTTTATTTTGTTGTTCTGTTATTTGTTTAGACATTTCTAATTCATGAATCTTCTCATTATATTTTTTAATTTCTTCACTTGCTTGAAGCTTGGCTTTTTCAGCTACACTTTTTTCAAGTGATGTGTATGTGGCTTGAAGCATTGTTAGTTTTGAATTTAGTTCTTGTAATTTTTCTTCATAAGTTTTCTTTATATCTTGTTCTTTTAACAAAACTTCATTTTTCTTTTCTAACTCTAGTTTTGATTTTACATCATTTAAAAGTTTTAAGTATTCTGTGTTTTTTCCTTTATCTATTTGTTCACGTAGAATAGTAGTATCTATTTTATTTAGTGATAATAAATCAATCTCATCACCTTTTTTCGCATCTACTTCTAGGCGTAATGTTTTTTCATCGATTATTGTTACTTCAGTTATTTTAGCCATAGTTAAAAGCCTCCTTACTCTTATCATTATTATATCAAAAAAAATATTACTTAGGCAATTTTTACTCTATTTTCAATTTCTTGACGCATTTTATCTATTATTCTTTTTTCTAAGCGTGATATATATGACTGAGATATTCCGAGTTCATCGGCAACTTCTTTTTGAGTCATTACTGGATGATCATATAAGCCAAAACGCATGACCATAATTTCTCTTTCCCGCTTTGTTAATTTATTTAGCGCATAGTATAAATTATCAATATCTTCTTCTTCCGCAAGTTTAGTTAATGTTTCTGGTTCTTCCGATCCTAAAATATCTGCTAGAATCATTTCATTTCCTTCATTGTCAACACTTAAGACTTCATCTAGTGAATATTCATTACGTGACTTTTGGGTTTTTCTTAAATACATCAATATTTCGTTTTCAATGCATCTTGATGCGTATGTTGCAAGTTTAATATTTTTTTCCATTTTGAAAGTTTGAACTCCCTTAATTAATCCCATTGAACCAATGCTTATTAAATCTTCAATATTAATTTTAGTTGATTCGAATTTTTTTGCGATAAAAACAACTAGCCGTAAATTATGTACTATTAAAGTATTTCTAGCATCAATATCTCCTTCTTTACTTTTTAACAGTAACTCTGTTTCTTCTTTTTCCTCTAATGGTGGTGGTAAAATATTATTGCTATTAATATAGAAACAAGTTTTATTTTTTTTAAATATACAATCTAACAATTTAATAAATAATTTAATCATCATTTCCCCCCATGAAATCACGATGTAATAATACATCATAATTATTAATATTAGTAAAAGCGTATCTAGCAATAATTGAAGCACCAGCCATGACTACTGGTGGACCTTCATAAATCATAATATTAGTATTTCCTCCAATACCTTGTATTATCGTACTTCCTATTTTTTCTAGATTTAATTTTGTCATATGTTTGTTATTAATAAAAACTATAGGTAATCCTTGATAATATACTGTATTTCCAGTATCTAAATAGGCTTTAAAATTTATATTCTTAATACTAACTTTATATATATGTTTATTCTCATTAATTGATACCCCCTTATAGTTTTCAATAATCCAACTTATAATAACAAATAACAAAGCTACAAACAGCATTGCCAGATTTTTAACTTTAAATATTACAATAGTGCCAACAAAAGCAATATTTAATAAATAGTATATTACTATTT
>OLXB01000160.1_pt1 | contig 47759 bp, 61 predicted proteins | sample 1673681 | NCBI WGS metagenome assembly OLXB01 (sample SAMEA103958121, study PRJEB25191) | human gut metagenome
CCAACCATATTTATCAAACATTGTTTTATTGTAATATAATACTTCTGTTGATTTACTAAATGGTAATGCATATAAATTATTTTGTGAATCAAAACTACGGCATTCATCCATAAAGCCTTTTATATATTGATTTTGTTCTTCCGTGGTCAATCCTACCATTTCTTTTGTTTCATCTTTTTTGGTAATCAGTGTAACTGAATCAATATAATCTTCTAAATTGCTTATTAGATTTTTATCAAGGAATTTAGCAATATTATTCGAATTAGTTTCAATAACAGTAGGTAACTTGCCATTTTCTAGCCCTTTTTCTATTGCGTCATTTAATTCATCATAGGTAACATAAAAACTTTCATTTACCTTGATGTTTGGATATATATTTCGAAAACTTTCAATTGCACTTTGCAAGAAAGCCGTTTGAGGGTTGGTAACCCAAAGTCTATGCCAAAATTCAATTTCTACTGAAGTATTATAGTCATAATTAATTTCTTTTTTCCATTTGGCTTCTAGTTTTATATTAGTTGTTACTACATCAACATTGAAATTCCATTTGTCTTGGCCTACATACCAGCCTTCAAGAATGTAACCTTCTTTTACTGGATCAATTGGCTTTTTTATTTTTTCGTTTTTTTCTACAATTTGGTTTGTTATTTTTGAATCAGTATTAGTAATAAACTCTACCAAATACTTTCCATTTTGATTCATATCGCAACTAGTTACCATAAAAATAAAAACAACTATTAATAACGTTGTCAAAATTTTTTTCATAAAGTTATCGTTCCCTTTCTCGTATATTACCTTCATTATACTATAATTAAATTTAAAAGTCAAAAAAAAGATAGTTTTACCTATCTTTATTCTTACCTAGTATTTCTTGATATATGTTACTTTTGGAAGTGTTACGATCTTTCGCAACCATTTTCATTGCTTCTTTTTGTTCATATCCTGAATTCAAGTAATATTGATAATGTTCTTTTATTGTCAAGTTACAAAGGTTTTCGCTTTTTTCTTCATTTGTGCATCCTGATATAACTAGAACCATTTCACCTCGTAGTTCATCTACTACATCTAATATTTCATTAGCCGTACCACGTAAATATTCTTCATACCTTTTAGTAAGTTCTCTAGCAAGTACAATATGACGTGAAGGCATTGTTTCATTTATCATTTCTAATGTTGACTTAATACGGTGTGGAGCCTCATATATAATTAAAGTATTAGGTGAATATTTTAACATTTCTAGTTCTTCTTTTCTTTTTTGATCTTTACTATTTAAAAAGCCAATAAAAGTAAAATTATTTGATGGTATACCTGAACCAACAATAGCTGTAAGGCTGGCACTGACTCCTGGGACTACAACAACATCAATGTTACTAGTGATTGCGGCACGAGCAATGAGAAATCCAGGATCACTAATTGCAGGCATACCCGCATCACTTACTACCGCAACGTTTTTTCCGGTTTTTATTTTTTCAACTACTAAATCTGTTAACTCTTGTTCATTGTGTACATGATAGCTATGCATCTTAGTATGTATATCAAAATGTGCAAGCAACATGCCGGTTATTCTTGTGTCTTCACAATATATATCATCAACCATTTTTAAAGTTGCTACAGCACGATATGTCATATCATTGTAATTTCCAATTGGGGTTGCCACAAGATATAATTTCGATGTTTCATATTCGTAAGTCTTTTGTCTTTTTAACATATTATACCTTCTTATAATTAAATATTTCTAATATTTCTTTTGTGTATTCATTGTTAGTATTTTTTACATATAACGGTTGTAATATTTTTAAGCCCCCTTGTTTGGTTGTTTTCTTGCCTTCAATAAGAATAGCAACTGAATCTGTTGATGAAGGTGTTGAATAAACAAATTGTAATCTTTTTGGTTCAATCATATATTTTCTAAATAATAACAATATTTCTACCAATCGTTCACTACGATGAACTAACGCAAATGTGCCCCCTTCTTTAAGGAGAATTGAAGCAGTCTTTAATAGTTGTTCTAAACTTAAGTTTATTTCATGACGTGCAATAGTTTTATAATCATTCTTATTTAATTTTGATGTATCATCTACTTTAAAGTATGGAGGATTCGAAACCACAACATCAAAAGTTGAAGTACCTAAGATTTTGTAAATATTATTTACATCATCATTAATAATTGTTATTTGAGATTCAAGCTGATTTAGTTCAACGCTTCTTTTCGCAAGATTATATATGTCTGTTTGTATTTCTACTCCATATATATGTTCTTTTGTCCTTAGGCTTAAAAATAAAGGGATATAACCATTTCCACAGCCTAAATCTATTATTTTTTTATCTCTTAAATTAATACTAACAAAACTAGCAAGTAGTGTTGAATCTAAGGAAAAATTAAGGATATCCTCGTGTTGGATTATTTTTAAACCATCATAGCCTAAAAGATTATTTATTGTTTCCTTGTTTTTTATTTCCATTATTTTTAAATTTCTTCTTATAGCGATTATAGCGATGAGCCTTTTTTGGATTATCTATTACTTTTTCTTTTTCATCAACTGAATCTTGTACATTTTCATCTTCACGTTCTAATTCTTGAACTTCAACTTCAATTTCATCATCTACTTCTTCAGCCGTTGCTATTAGTTCTGGTTCTTCAACTTTTCTCGCGATAGTAAATCCTTCTATTTCTTCTAGTTTATGAACTGCAGGCATAGCATTTGGATCTTCTTGAGTTTTGACGATACGTTTAAAGTAGTCTACCGAAACAACCTTACAATTCTCACATGTAGGTGTTTTTACATAACTACCAACACTAGGAAATTCTTTTTTCATTTCTTTATAAAGTTCATCCTCATATCCAATACAGCACATAAGTTTACCACAAGCACCACTAATTTTGGCATTATTTAAACTCATACCTTGTTCTTTAGCCATTTTCATAGTAACAAAGTCAAAGTTTTGTAAAAACTTTTTACAACATAGTTCTCTTCCGCAGATACCTAAGCCTCCAAGTGCTCTTGCGGCTTCACGAGGCCCTATTTGTCTTAGTTCTACTCTAATTCTAAATTCTGGCGCTAAGTACTTTAGTAATTCTCTAAAGTCTACTCTATCCTCTGCAGTATAATAAAAGATAACTTTTGTTAAATCTATTGTATATTCCGCATATAAAGGTTTCATTTCTAGTTTGCACACTTTAATATACTTTTTAAATACTTCAAAAGCTGTTTTTGCAAGCTCTATATTTTTCTTATCTTGTTCTACATCCTCTTCTGTAGCTTTTCTAATTACTGGTTTTAATTCATATTCTATTTGATCATCATCAACTTCACGGTTTGGAATTATAACTTTGCCTAATTCAACCCCTCTTACCGTCTCCACAATGGCATATTCTCCCATTTGAAAGTCGTTGTCAAGTGGATCAAAATAGTATACTTTACCAACTTCTTTAAACTGGATTCCTACTATTTTCATTTTTTCTCCTTTACTTATTTATTTCAACCATTAAACTAGTATAAAATAAATTAAGGTTTACATAATAATTTAATCTTTCTTGATATTTGTTAACAACATCTATTTGATGCATTATTTTTTCTATATTTATGCTTTCCTTATTATATAAGGAAGTAACATCTAAAAACACTTCTGATGTTTTGCCATTATATATATTAATAATCTCTTTGTCTATTAATAATAATATATCTAAAAATATGCGATGCCATTTTTTATCTGTTTCACTTTTTAAGTAATTACTGTTTTTATAGAAAAATACAAATGGATCTTTATGTAATGCAATTTGTTTTTCTATTCCAATCGCAAGGGTGAGCAAATCATATACTTTTCCTTCAGCAATCATTTGTTTGGCGTTATCGACATCAGTAGTTAAATAAGATAGAACATATGACATTGTTTTTTCTACACCACTATCCTCCAATGTTTTCACAACAAACATACGTGGAATTGGTTTAAACTGAATTACTTGAGTTCTTGAAATTATTGTATCTAATATTCTTTCTTTATTTTTAGTAAGTAAAAATATATAATGATTAGGGGCAGGTTCCTCTAAAAGTTTTAAAATAGCATTGGAAGCTGATGTATTCATTTTATCGGCATCTTTGATAATTCCAATTTTAGGACCTTTTTCAAGTGATGTGGTGTTAAACTCATGAATGAATTCGTCTATTTGTTCTCTTTTAATTAAGTCATTTTGTGGTTCTATACAAATAATATTAAGGTGATTATTTTTTTCTACTCTTATACAGTTATGACAACGAAAGCAGGGTTTATTGTCACTTTCACATAATAGCAGCATTGACATATATATAGCTGCTTCATAAGTTCCACTACCTTCACCGCCTTCAAACATATAAGCATGAGACAAATATCCGTGTTCATAACTTCCTTTTAACAAACGAATTACTTCTGGTTGGTTTTCTATCATTTGTTTAATTGTCATTTTGCTCATTCTCCTTAATAAAATGTAAAACGGCTTTAGTTGTTTCAGCAGCTACATCAGCTTGTGACATTTCTCCATCAATTTTAACTATCCTATTTGTATTGTTTTCACAAAGTTGATTATAACTATTATATACATTATGATGGAATTCAATTGTTTCTAATTCTAACCTATCCATATCTCGTGCATTCTTTTTAATTCTTTCTAATCCAACTTCAGGACGAACACAAACAAAAATTGTTAAGTCCGGTAATAATCCGTTAGTTGCAAATTGATTTAGTTCATATACTTTGTCAATTCCTAAATGACGTGCACCACCTTGATATGCAAGTGAACTATCTAGAAAGCGATCACAAAGAATAATTTTACCATGTTCAAGTGCAGGTAAAATTGTTTTTTGAATATGTTCCCTTCTACTTGCGGCATAGAGCAACGCTTCTGTCCAGTCATCCATTCCTAAATTGTTCTTATCAAGAATAATCTCTCTTATTTTTTCAGCAATGGGACTTCCACCCGGTTCGCGTGATAATACTACATCATAGCCCAATTCTTGTAGTTTATTATATACAGCCTTAATGGCACTTGATTTACCACTACCATCATTTCCTTCAAAAGTAATAAATAATCCTCTCATATTTTTCTACCTCTATCTTATTTATTATACCATATTTTGTGATTTATATAAAGTAATGTGTTTAATTAAAATTTATGAAGTATATATACTTGATATTTTGTAAATACTAAATTTGAGGTGGAAAAATGAGAAATAAAAATTCAATTAAATTAACTGATATTAAGAAGAAAAACATAAGCAGAGAAGAATTTGCTAGTGAACTTAGCCCTTTTAGTAAAATGGCACAAGGTATATATATGGCTGAAAATAGTGATGACGAAAATTTTAATCTTACAAAAAAGAAAAAAAGTGAACATAAACAAAAAAATAATTTAATTATAGAGCAACTTACCAAGTAATTTTTTATATAATTTTTTTTCTTTTATTTTTAGACAAAAAGTGATATAATCTAATCTATAACAAGCAATATGAATTGTAGGAGATATCTATGTTAAAAATAATCATTGTATGTTTTATTGCAGGAATTGGAGCAGGACTAGGAACAGGTTTTGCGGGAATGAGTGCAGCGGCAGTTATTGCTCCAATACTTATTACTTTCTTAAAAATGGATCCTTATATGGCTGTTGGCATTGCACTTGCTAGTGATGTATTAGCTAGTGCTATTAGTGCTTATACATATGGCAAAAGCAAAAACCTAGATATTAGAAATGGACTTATTATGTTGGTCACAGTTTTGATATTTACTCTTGTAGGTAGCCTAATTGCCAAGTTAGTTCCTAGCAATACTATGGGGAATTTCTCAGTTTTTATGACAATGTTACTAGGAATTAAATTTATTATAAAACCTGTTATGACCACTAAAGAAAAAATGGAATCTGTAAGTAGGAAAAAAAGAGTGATTCAATCCATTATTATGGGATCACTTGTTGGATTTATTTGTGGGTTCATTGGTGCTGGTGGCGGAATGATGATGTTACTAGTTTTAACTAGCGTCTTAGGATATGAGCTAAAGACCGCAGTTGGAACAAGTGTATTTATTATGACATTTACCGCATTAACTGGTTCAATTAGCCATTTTGTAATTGGCGGTATGCCTGATCTTTGGTGTTTAATCATTTGCATTGTTTCAACTTTGCTATGGGCAAGGATTGCAGCCGTACTTGCGAATAAAGCAAAACCTGCCACTCTTAATCGAGTAACAGGTATAATCTTAACGGTTTTAGGCATTGTTATTCTTGCTGTTAATTTAATAAATAAGTAAAGTCACATTGTGGCTTTTTTATTTATTATTATAGTATATTTTATACAGATATAATCCTTCAGCTGGAGCAGTCCAAGGCGCCTTAGTTCTATCTCTAGCTTCAATTATTTTATTAATGTCATTTATTGTTAACTTGTTTTCATTAACCTTCAATATTAACGCAATAATAATTCTAACCATATTTCTTAAAAACCCATCACCAACAATAGAAAATTCATATGTGCCATTATTTTCATTTACATCAAATGAATAAATGGTTCGAACTGTATTTTCTTTATCATGTCCCTTTGATAAGCTTTCAAAATCTTTTGTACCTATAAAATAAAGTAATGTTTTTTTAATAGTCTCAATATCTATCTTATAGGGATAGAAATATATATATTGCGATTTTAATGGATCATATTCATTAGTTGAAATGTAATAGCGATACTCTTTTTTAATAGCATCATATCTTGCATGAAATGAATCATCAACTATTTCTATTTCTTTAATATATATATGTGGCTTCAAAATTTTATTCATTGCCTTTTTCAACTGACTTAATGGTATTACTTGTTCACTATCAAAATGAGCAACCTGACCTATTGCATGAACTTTAGCATCTGTCCTACCAGCACTTTTAATTTCTACTGGTTGTTTGAAAATTAAAGTCAAGCATTTTTCTATTTCTTCTTGTACTGTAATTTTGCTTTTTTGACGTTGATAACCATAAAAGTACGCACCATCATAACTAATTATCATTTTATATCGCATGCCACACCTTCAATGTTATTAATGCAGCAAGTAAACAAGTCAAAATAACTAAAGCTACATAATCCTTAATATGAAATCTAAGTTGATATAGTCTAGTTCTTTTTTCACCTGGTATATATCCCCTTGCTTCCATCGCATCAGCAAGATCTAATGCTCTTTTAAATGCAATTACAAACATTGGAATTAGCAGTGATATTATTTGTCTAACTTGAGTATGCAACTTTCCTTCTTTAAAATCAACACCACGAGATGCTTGGGCTTTTAAGATTTTATCAGTTTCATTAAATAGAGTTGGAATAAATCTTAATGCAATTGATATCATCATCGCAAGAATTGACGGTTTTAGCTTTATTAACTCAAGTGGTTTTAAATACCACTCTATTGCGGCGGAAAGATCTAGTGGTTTAGTTGTCAATGTCAAAGTTGTTGATAATAAAATTATTAAGAAAACTCTTGAAATAATGAATAAACCAGATATTAACCCTCCCTTATATATCCTTATAGTTGGATTCCATAAAATATTCATATTAAAAGTAAATGTGAATATATATATACTCAAACCTAGTAATAATAGAAATACCAACATTTTGGCAGGTATATATTTTCTAAGTACAATAAATAAGAAAAATATAAGAACAACAACATCTATACTGAATATACTAAAATACAAGTCAAACTCTGTGATTAGTTCACCATTCTTATTTGTCAATAGTTGGAAGATGAATGAAAATATTAACAAAATGGCAATCTGCTTTAAACTTTTTAAATATTTTATAATTGGAACTGTAGATAAACAAATAATTATAATAATTACTAATGCAAGAATACCTAATAAAACAAAATTATTAAAAGGAATTAAAAAGGCGATTAACATAAATACTATTAAACCAAGTAATTTAATTCTTGGATCTAGTTTATGAATTATACTATTAGCATTATAGTACTGGCCAAAGGCGATTTTCTCATTCATGATAATCACCTTCTTTATGTTCTTTTATGATTAGTCTTAACAATTCTTGTTTTGTTAATGGAATATTATCAAACTCAATGAGCCCTCTATTTTTAAGTTCTAGGGCTATTTTAGCGCATTCTGGAAGTCCTAGGTTAAAACTTGATAATTTACTCACATCTTGAAATAATTCGCTTTTTGGCCCATCATATACTACATTACCTTCACGCATAACAATGATTCGCTTTGCATATTGAGCAACAACATTCATATCATGGGAAACCATTATAATTGTTTTATGAGTTTCAGCTTGAAGATTTTGTAACAATTCCATCAATTCTAATTTGCTTTTCGGATCAAGTCCTACTGTTGGTTCATCAAGTATTAAGATACTAGGATTACTAGCAAGAATTCCTGCTATTGCGGCTTTCCTCATTTGGCCACCACTAATAGAAAATGGTGATCTATCCAATATTTCTTCAGGAATTTTTAAAAGTTTTATCACTTTATCCGCTTCTTGTTTTGCCTCTTCAGGTTTCATTCCAAAATTCTTGGGTCCAAATAAAATATCTTTCATCACTGTATCTTCAAATAGTTGATATTCGGGAAATTGAAAAACAAGACCTATATGCGCTCTAATTAATTTAAATTTTATTTTGGCATTTTTTCTTTTATTGTTCGAAACAACTTGTTCATTAATTTGAATAGTACCACCAGTTGGTAAAAGTAGGGCATTCATCAATTGTACTAATGTTGATTTTCCACTACCTGTATGGCCAAGGATTGCTATAAATTCATCATTATTATTAATACTAATATTAATATTGTTTAATGTGTTATTGGAAGCTTTTTTAAAATATTTAAACGTTACATTTTGAAAGTTAAGTCCCATAATGCTTCCTCTAATTCTTTCTTTTTTGTTATGTTTAAATTTTTAATTTTATTCATGATATCAAGACTATCTAATAATGTTAAGCCACTGGCTTCCAATATCTCTTTTTCCTTTAATACTTCTTGCGGTTTTCCATCTAATACAATGTGCCCTTCATTAAGAACAATGACCCTATCTGCAAAAACAGCTTCTTCTAGGTTGTGAGTAATTGTTATTATTGTCTTAGTACTTTCTTTCTTTAGTTTTTTTATCATTTCAATAATTTCAGATGTTCCCTTAGGATCTAGCATTGATGTTGCCTCGTCAAATATTATTGTTTCTGTTTCCATCGCAAGAGCACCTGCTATCGCAACACGTTGTTTTTGACCACCTGATAGATCTTCAGGACTTACTAGTAAGTATTTTTCCATATTAACTAGTTTTGCATACTTATTAATTCGTTCAATCATTTCATCTCTAGGAATTTGATGGTTCTCTAAACCAAACGCAATATCATCTTGTACTGTAACACCAACAAACTGATTATCGGGGTTTTGAAATATTATTCCCATTTTTGCATGTAGTTTATCAAGTTCAGTCTCTGTAATATTATTATCAGTCGTATCAACATTATTTATATATATCGAACCAGAATCTGGTTGAAGTAGGCCCATCATTAATTTAGCGATGGTGCTCTTACCACTACCATTATGTCCAAGAATGCTAATCATTTCACCAGGTTTAATTTCAAAAGATATGTTTTTTATGACATCATCAAGTCTAGAATCATCATCATATTTGAAACAAACATTTTTGAATTCAATCTTCATAGTCACCTCCGCATAAATTATATATATATTATAACATATTTGCCTAATATTATAAAGAAAAAAGCCCACAACAAATTGTGAGCTACATAACTATTTTATATATAAGTTCTATAAAGAAATTATATATACTTTCTGTAATTTTAAGAATCGGAGAGTCAATATTAAAGAACGACAATATATATATTACAAGCATTATACCCATCATGAAGAAAGTTCCATACTTTTGATATCCCATATATTCTTCATATGCACCTTTTGGAAGTACAATTCCTATAGCTTTAGATCCATCAAGTGGAGGAACTGGAATTAAATTGAATACACCTAACCCTATGTTTAGTATTGCAAGATAAGAAAAGAAATTATAGATAATTTCAAACACTATATTATACCCTAAACCATTATGGTATTGTATCGCATAAGTGATTCCAATAATTACAAATGAAATAATCATTATTATAAAGTTCATAATTGGACCAGCAAGGGCAACAAGAGTCATGCCTACTTTTTTATTTTTATAATATGACGGATTAATAATCACAGGTTTTGCCCAACCAAAATGAAAAAATATTAAACATAACGCACCAATGGGATCTAAATGTTTTAATGGATTTAATGTAAGTCTGCCTGTTTCTTTTGGAGTAGGATCGCCTAACCAAAAAGATACTAATCCGTGAGCAAGTTCATGTAAAATAATAGCTATAAGTGCAGCCGGTACTATATATAAATAATCTAATAATTGTTCTAATTTCATAATTATTTTACAACACCCTAATTATACCAATTGATAAGCCAAAGACAAACGCTATTATTAGCACTGTAACTGAATAAACAACAGATATTCCTAAAACAATTAAAATTTGTAGCAGTGCGTTCTTTCCTTTTTTGGAAAGTAATAATTTTAAGCAGAATAAAACCCCTGATATAGCACCACCAATTAATCCTCCGAAAATGAATAGCATTTCTAATATTGTTGTCAAAATTGCTAACAGCCAAATATACCATTTAGTTGTTTCCACAAGTACTATTTCATTGTTGTTAATTATTAGTTTTAATCCAACAAATTGATTCCCTTTTATATAGATTGTTTTAAATTCTCCATCTTCATTGTTGTAAGCAAATTCACTTTTTGAAATTTTACTACACAAAGCACCATTGTACATTACTTCTCTTTTTCCAGTCCAAAAAGATTCGTTATAAACAAGTGGAGAGTTGCCTGTTCTTTCGTCATTAATTCTAACTCGCATATTACACCTCGTTTTTGATATTATATCATTTTATTATAAACTTTTCAACTAAATCACATAAATTAGGATTCAAAAAACACCCTATCACTAGGGTGTATTTTATTCACAATTAAATCTAATTACATATTAGATAAATTCAATGATTGCCATTTCAGTTGCATCGCCACGACGAGGACCAAGTTTTAATACTCTTGTGTAACCACCATTACGATCTACATACTTAGGAGCAATTTCATTAAATAATTTTTGAATCGCATAATTTCCTTCTGCATCTTTTTCAAAACGAACTATTTGAGCTGCTTGACGACGAGAAGCAAGAGTGTTTTTCTTACCTAATGTTACCATTCTATCAGCTAATCTTTTTAGTTCTTTTGCTTTTGCTTCAGTAGTTTCAATACGACCATTTATAATTAAATCAGTGATTAAATCGCGAAGTAAGGCTTTTCTAGGGCTACTTTTACGACTTAATTTACGATAACCTAATGACATATTTTTTATCTCCTCTTCTACTATTCTTCGTCTGATTCTTCATCATCATCTAAGAATGATGCACCAGTACTATTTTTAAGATCTAAACCAATTTCACGAAGTTTTTGTACAACTTCTTTCAATGATTTACGACCTAAGTTACGAACTTTCATCATTTCTTCTTCTGTCTTTTGTGTTAATTCACCAACAGTATTAATGTTAGCACGTTTTAGACAGTTATAAGAACGAACTGATAAATCAAGATCTTCAATTTTACGATCCATTTTGCTATTAGTAACTACTTCTTCTTTTTGAGTCATATTCTCGCTTTGTTTAATATAAGTATTTAAATCTTCTATTATTGAGAAATGTTCATCTAAGAATTTTGCAGCCATACTTAATGCATTAGTTGCTTTGATACTACCATTAGTCCAAACTTCAAGTGTTAATAAATCACAATCGAAGTTGTCTTCATATCTTGTTTTAGTTACATCATAACGACATTTTGTAATAGGTGTAAAAATTGAATCAATTGGAAGAAGTCCTACTATTCTATTATTGCCTTCTTTGCAGAATCGTTTATTTTCTTCAGCATTAACATAGCCAACACCATTTCTTATAAACATTTCCATTTCAAATTTACCACCTGCAGATAGTGTCGCAATAGGTTGGTCGGCATTTACGATTTGAATTATTTCAGTAGAATCAAGCGAAATATCGCTAGCTCTAATTACTCTTGTATATTGTAAATCTTCTTCTTTTACGCCAGCTTTCTTTTGTTCTTCGATACTAGGAAGAGCAACAGATATTTGTAAATGACAAAGTTCATTGTCATCATTGTATTCACCTTTTTCATTTTTATCAAAATTAATTGTAAAAATGATTGTTTTAAGGTTTAAAATAATTTCAGTTACATCTTCTCTAACATAAGGAACGGCACAAAATTCATGATCAACGCCTTCCATATGAATTGCAACAATAGCTGCACCTGGAAGTGATGATAATAGAACTCGTCTTAAAGCATTACCAATTGTTATACCATATCCACGTTCTAGTGGGCTTAATACTATTTTACAATAATTAGGATCTACTATTCCTGAATCATTAACAAATTTTAATTCTGGTCGAATAAATTTAATTTTTCTCACTTTTTTCCTCCTAATATAAATGATTTGAAATATTCTGTATTTTTTTGAAATACTGCTATTACAAATAGCATTTATTAGTTATTAGCCACGAGGTCGTTTTGGAGGACGACATCCATTATGAGGAACTGGTGTAACATCTTGAATTGAAATAATATCAAGACCAGCTACTTGTAAAGAACGAATAGCTGCTTCACGACCAGGGCCTGGGCCTTTAACAGTAACTTCTACTTTTTGCATACCATTTTCCATTGCTGCTTTAGCACATGCTTCTGAAGCCATTTGTGCTGCGAATGGAGTTGATTTTTTACTACCTTTAAAGCCTACTACGCCTGCGCTACTCCATGATACTACATTTCCTACTGGATCTGTAATTGTTACGATTGTATTATTAAATGTTGAATGAATATGTGCAACACCTAAAGGTATATTCTTTCTTACACGACGTTTACGAACTACTTTACGAGCCATTTTCTACGCCTCCTATTTCTTCTTATTAGCTACAGTCTTAGCTGGGCCTTTACGAGTACGAGCATTAGTTCTTGTTCTTTGACCACGAACTGGTAAACCTTTACGATGGCGTAGGCCACGGTAACTACCAATTTCCATTAAACGTTTAATATTTAATGCTACTTCACGACGTAAATCACCTTCAACGTGACGTTTAGCTACTTCTTGACGAATTGCTGTTAATTCGTTTTCAGATAAATCTTTTACTCTTTTTTCTGGATCAACATTTGCTGCTTTTAAAATTTCAAGAGCAGTAGGTCTGCCGATACCATAAATATATGTTAGGGATATTGATACGTGTTTATCACTAGGAATATCCACACCAGATATACGTGCCATATTTCTTATAAGCCTCCTATATTATCCTTGTCTTTGTTTGTGTTTAGGATATGCTGAGCATATTACCATAACACGTCCATGTCTTTTAATTACTTTACATTTATCACAAATGGGTTTAACTGATGGTCTAACCTTCATTTTTGAACCTCCTATAATTTTTTATTTATATAACGGCGTGTTATACGTCCACGTGTTAAATCATATGGTGATATTTCAACAAGTACTTTATCACCTGGTAAAATGCGTATCGTATGCATGCGGATTTTACCAGAAACGTGGGCCGTGATTACTTGTTCATTTGCAGTTAATTTCACTTTAAATATTGTATTTGGTAAAACTTCTACAACTATTCCTTCCATTTCGAAAACATCATCTTTTGACATTAATTTTCATTCTCCTTTAATTTAGTTAATATTTCACAACCATCATCAGTGATTACAATTGTATTTTCGTAATGTGCACTGTCTTTATGGTCGGCAGTAATTGTTGTCCAATCATCAGCAAGAACTCTAACTTTGTATGTTCCAGCAGTTATCATTGGTTCAATTGCAAGGGTCATACCTTTTCTTAAAATTAAGCCATGTCCTGGTTCTCCGTAATTTGGAATTGCAGGATCTTCATGCATTCTAGTTCCGATACCATGACCTGTAAAATCTCTTACAACACCATAGCCAAAACTTTCGGCATATTGTTGAACAGCATGAGATATATCAGATAACCTATTATTTGGTTTAGCTTGTTTTATACCTTCAAAGAATGATTGTTTTGTTACTTCAACTAGTTTTCTTCTTTCTGCACTTACATTTCCACATAAGTGAGTACGTGCAGCATCTCCATGATATCCTTTATAGATTGCTCCAATATCTATGGAAATTATATCACCATCTTTTAGAATTGTTTTTGGACTTGGAATTCCATGAATTACGACTTCATTTATAGAAGCGCATATTGAGGCAGGAAATCCATTATAATTTAAGAATGATGGAATAGCTCCATGGGATGTTATAACATCAAAAGCTATCTTATCTAATTCCTTAGTAGAAACACCGGGTTTTATCGCTTTTTCAACTGCATCATGTGCAAGTGCAACAATATAGCCAGCTTCCTTCATTAAATTAATTTCTCTTTCACTCTTAATTGTAACCATTATGCCTCCAAAGTTTTTATAATATCTTTGACAGTATCTTCTATTGTACCATTACTATCAATAGATACTAATTTTCCAAGTTTATCATAATAATCAACCAAAGGTCTTGTTTGTTTATTATATACGTCTAAGCGACTTGTTACAGTTTCTTCGTTATCATCTTTTCTTGTAAATAGTGGAGTATTACATACATCACATATACCTTCTTTTTTTGGAGGATATGTAATTAAATTGTAGCCTTTTCCACATTTAGGACAACTTCTACGATTAACTATTCTTCTAACAATTAAATCATCATCAACTTCTAAGTTGACTGCTGCATCAAGAGTTATACCAAGTTCATCTAAAATCTTAGTTAAACTTTCTGCTTGTGCAATTGTTCGAGGATAGCCATCTAGTAAGAAACCATTTTCACAATCCTTTTGTTTTAATCTTTCTTTAACAATTTCGTTTGTAATATCATCAGGAACTAAATTCCCTTTATCAATGTATGTTTTTGCTATTAATCCCATTGGGGTTTTCTTTTCGATTGCATCTCTAAATATTTCACCTGTTGAAATGTGAGGTACACGGTAGTGCTCTTTAAGCACTGCCGCATAACTCCCTTTTCCTGAACCAGGTGCACCCATTAAAATCAAGTGCATAAACCTATCACCTATTCAATGAAACCACGATACTCTTGAGATTGAGAAGTAGTTTGCATTTGTTTTACAGTTTCAATTGCAACACCAACAACGATCATTAAACTTGTACCACCGATTTGAACTGAAGAAGGTAAATCAGTGAATATTGCAGATACGATGATTGGTAATGCTGCTAATACTGCAAGGTATGTAGCACCAAGTAAAGTAACTTTAAACAATACTTTTGAAATATGTTGTGCAGTTGCTTCACCAGGTTTAATACCAGGAATATAAGCATTTTGTTTCTTTAAATTATCTGCCATCTTATCAGGGTCTATTTGTAAGAATGAATAGAAGAAAGCAAATACAAATATTAGAATCATATAAATTGCAAAGCCAATTGGTTTTTGATAGTTAAATATACAATCCCACCATTGATTAATTTCATTTCCTCCTTGTTGTAGGAAATTGATTAAAGTCATTGGTAGAGATAATAATGTCGATGCGAAAATTACCGGTATTACTGAAGCGGTATTAAGTTTAATTGGAATATTAGAATCTTGTGCACCACGTAATTTTGCAGCAGCAGGTCTATTCGCATATTGAATTGGAATCTTACGTTGTAAACCTTCCATCCAAACAACACCAATAACGATTAAAATAAAGAATAATAACATTAGAACGAAGAAGAATGGACCTTGCCATTTTAATGCGCCATCAGCAGCATTACCAACACGGAATTTATATCCATAATCTTCACCAGTTATAAAGTATTTAACCATTGATACGATCATTGAAGGAAAACTTGCAACGATACCAGCTACGATCATAATAGAAGTACCACTACCAACACCACGCATTGTGATTTGGTCAGCTAACCAAAGAACAAATGCTGTACCAGCAGTAAGAACTATTGCCATATAAATATATGTGAAAATATTATAATCAACATTTGGTATATATTCAAGATAATTATATCCATAAGAAACTTTGAAACCAATAATTAAAGCTAAAGCTTGAACAAATGCTAAGAATAAAGCAATGTATCTTGTCCAACGATTTAGTTTTTCTTTACCAGCTTCACCTTCTTCACTCCATTCCTTAAATTGAGGAATGATGTCCATTTGTAATAATTGAACAACGATAGATGAAGTAATATATGGGCTTACGCCTAACGCAACAACAGAGAATTGTGATAGAGCACCACCAGTGAAAATATCTAAGAAACCAAAAATATTACTATCTGTAGTTTCTCTAGTGTAATCTAGGAATGGAGCAGGAATGTGAATTCCAATTCTCCATACTAGCAAGCATAAGGCAGTAAATAATATGCCAAGAACAACTTTCTTAGAAAAGAATTTCTTCATATTAAGCCACCTCTGCTGTTCCACCTACTGCGGCAATTTTTTCGGTTGCAGCCTTAGAGAATTTTTGAGCCTTAATTGTTACAGCTTTTGTTAATTCTCCATTGCTTAAAATTTTCACTCCTTCATACTCTTTTTTAACTAAACCAGCTTGTTTTAATTCTTCAACATCAATAACAGAACCAGCTTCAAATTTATTATTAATATCACCAAGATTAACTACTGCAAATTCTTTACGGTTAATATTAGTGAAACCACGTTTAGGTAGACGCTTGAATAATGGAGTTTGTCCACCTTCAAATGCAGGACGAACGCCGCCACCGCTACGTGCGTTTTGGCCTTTATGTCCGCGAGTAGCTGTTTTACCCATGCCACTACCAACACCACGACCAACACGTTTTTTATAGTGTCTAGCACCTTCAACAGGCTTTAATTCATTTAAATTCATACTAGTACCTCCTATCCTTCAATAACACTTACTAAGTGTCCAACTGTTTTAATCATACCGCGGATAGCTTCATTATCAACTTTAACAACTTCTTGTTGCATCTTAGTTAAACCAAGAGCTTTTAAAGTGTCACGTTGATTTTTAGGACAGCAAATAGGACTTTTAACTAATTTAATTTTTACAGTTTTAACTTCTTTAGCTTTTTTCATATCCATCATCCTATAGAATTTCTTCTACTGCCTTTCCACGTTGTTCAGCTACCATTTCAACTGTACGTAACTCTTGAAGTCCTTTAAATGTAGCACGTACAATATTGATTGGTGTATTTGAACCTTGTGATTTAGAAACGATATCTTTGATACCAGCAAGTTCCACAACGTTACGAACAGGTCCACCGGCGATAATACCAGTACCAGCTGGAGCAGGTCTTAAGAATACTTTACCAGCACCACTTATACCAGTAATTTCATGTGGAATTGTTGAACCAACGATAGGAACAGTAATAAGATTTTTCTTAGCATCTTCAACAGCCTTTTTAATTGCTTCTGGAACTTCTTGAGCTTTACCAGTACCAAAACCAACTTGACCATTGTAGTCACCAACAACAACTAATGCGGCGAAGCGGAAACGTCTACCACCTTTAACAACCTTAGTTACACGATTGATGACAACGACACGTTCTTCAAATTGTTTTTCTTCTACAACTTTTAATTGTTCACTCATGTCTGCCTCCTAGAATTTTAGTCCGGCTTCACGAGCCGCATCTGCTAACGCTTTAACACGTCCGTGGAATAAGAATCCACCACGGTCAAATACTACTTCAGTGATTCCAGCTTCTTTAGCTCTTGTTGCGATAGTTGTACCAACTAATTTTGCAGCTTCAAGATTAGAACCAACAGCAAGTTTATTGCCCTTTTCAAATGTAGAGGCAGAAACTAAAGTCATATGTTTGCTGTCGTCGATAATTTGAGCTGAAATGTGTTTATTAGAACGATACACTGCAAGACGTGGTCTTTCAGCAGTACCTTCAACTACTTTACGGATTCTCTCATGGCGTACATGACGAGCAATCTTTTTAGATTTTTTAACGATCATTTTACTTAGTCTCTCCTTTCTACTTAGCCTTCTTGCCTTCTTTACGACGGATATGTTCGCCTTTGTAATGAACACCTTTACCTTTATATGGTTCAGGTCCACGTACTTTACGAATCTCAGCCGCAAATTCGCCAACTACTTGTTTGTCACAACCTAGTACATGTACTTCAGTTGCACTTGGACAAGTTACAGAAATACCTTTAGGTAATTCCATATTAACTGGATGAGAATAACCTAGGTTAAGTACAAGAGTATTACCTTGTAATTGCGCACGGTATCCAACACCAACGATTTCTAATACTTTTTCATATCCTTCACTAACACCAACAACCATATTATGAACTAATGCTCTAGTTGTTCCATGTAATGAACGATGTTCTTTATCATTAGTAGGACGAGTAACTACTACATTGTTTTCTTCAACATTTACAGAAATATCAGGATTTTTTACTAATTCTAATTGACCTTTAGGGCCTTTAACAGTGATTAAATTTCCTTCTACAGTAACAGTAACGCCTGCAGGAAGTGGAATGTGTTTATTACCTATTCTTGACATATAATCACCTTACCATACAAATGCTATAACTTCGCCGCCAAGTTTTTTAGAACGAGCTTCACGGTCAGTCATAATTCCATTTGAAGTTGAAATAATTGCAACACCTAAACCATTTAATACTTTAGGTAATTCACTTGATTTAGCGTATACACGTAAACCAGGTTTAGAAATTTTCTTTAATCCTTTAATAACTCTGTCTTTATTGTTGTACTTTAACGTAACTTTAATTACGCCTTGTTTTCCGTCTTCTATTTTTTCATATTCGCTAATATAACCTTCATTTTTTAGAACTGCTAAGATTTCTAATTTTAAACGTGATGCAGGCATTGTAACACTTTCGTGTTTTGCTTGGTTTGCATTACGAATTCTAGTTAACATATCAGCAATTGGATCAGTCATAACCATAATCTTTGACCTTCCTTTCTACCAGCTTGCCTTTGTAACGCCAGGTATTAATCCTTGGTACGCTAGTTCTCTAAAACAAATTCTGCAGATTTTGAATTTGCGATAAACTGCATGAGGACGACCACAACGTTCACAGCGAGTGTATTCTCTTGTACTAAATTTTGCTTTGCGAGAGCATCTTACTTTTTGGGATGTTTTTGCCATAATCAAAAGACCTCCTTACTTCTTCGCAAATGGCATACCTAACATTGTTAATAATGCACGACCTTCTTCATCAGTGTTTGCAGTAGTAACAATAACGATATCCATACCACGAATTTTTAAAACTTTATCATAATTAATTTCTGGGAAAATTAATTGTTCTTTTATACCAATTGTATAGTTGCCACGACCGTCAAAGGCATTCGCATTAACACCACGGAAGTCACGTACACGAGGTAGAGCGATAGAAACTAGTTTATCATAGAATTCATACATTCTTTCACCACGTAGAGTAACTTTAGCACCAATTGACATACCTTCACGAAGTTTGAATACAGCTATAGATTTCTTAGCTTTTGTAACTAAAGGTTTTTGACCTGTAATTGTTGCTAAGTCTTCACAAGCAGCATCTAGTAATTTAGAGTTGTGAATTGAATCACCAACACCCATATTAACTACTATTTTTTCAATTTTTGGAACTTGCATAACTGAAGTATAGTTAAACTTCTTTGTTAATTCAGCTACGACAGTTTCTTTATAATATTGTAAGACACGATTCATAACCATTCAAGCCCCTTTCTACTTAATAACAGTTCCAGAAAGTTTGCAATAGCGAACCTTCTTACCGTTTTCTATTTTGTAACCAAGCTTAGTTGGTTTCTTTTGTACTGGATCAAGATAAGCTACATTTGAAACATTGATTGGAGCTTCTCTTTTTTCAATACCGCCATCAGGATTAGCGTTTGATGGACGGTTATGTTTAGTTACAATATTTACACCTTTAACAACAACACGATTAGATTTAGGTAAAACTTGTAATACTTCACCAGTAGTATAATTGCCCTTAATAGGTTTATTATTACCAGTTGTAATAACTACAACGTCGCCTTTTTTAATTTTCATAAACGCTTACCTCCTATAGTACTTCAGGAGCAAGAGACACGATCTTCATGAAATCTTTTTCACGTAATTCACGAGCAACAGGACCAAAAATACGAGTTCCTCTTGGGTTCTTATCTTCTTTAATGATAACTGCTGCGTTGTCATCGAATTTGATGTATGAACCATCTTCTCTTCTTACTGCTTTCTTAGTACGAACGATTACTGCTTTAACAACATCACCTTTTTTAACTTGGCCACCTGTTGTTGCAGATTTAACTGAACAAACAACGATATCGCCGATTGTTGCAGTTTTGTGGATTGAACCACCTAAAATTTTAATTATTAAAAGTTGTTTTGCACCGGAGTTATCGGCTACATTGACTCTTGTTTCTTGTTGAACCATTGTAAATACCTCCTATTAGATTATTACTGCTTCTTGAACAACTTTTACTAAACGATAACGCTTAGTAGCAGAAAGTGGACGACATTCCATAATTTCTACAATGTCACCAACTTTTGCAACATTTTGTTCATCATGTGCAGTAAATTTCTTAGTATATTGTACTCTTTTACCATATAGTGGATGTCTACGATGTGTTTCAACTTTAACTGTTATTGTTTTATCGTTAACGTTTGAAACAACTTCGCCAACATATACTTTACGACTATTTCTTTCTTCCATAAGTTACCTCCGATTACTTGCTAGATGCAGTTTCACGTTCAGTAAGAACTGTGTAACATCTTGCAATTTCTTTCTTAACTTTTCTTAGTTGTGCAGTATTTTCAAGTTTACCAACTGCAGCTTGGAAACGTAAATTAAATAATTCTTGTTTCAAGTCGTTAATTTTATTTTGAATTTCAACATCATTTAATTCGCGAATTTTTCCTGCAAGAGATTTCTTTTCTGCGATCTTCTTTGCTATTTTTTTATCTACTTTTTCTACTTTAGGTTTTCTAGCCATTAGCAATCACCACTTTCTCTTACAACAAATTTTGTTTTAACAGGTAGTTTGTGTGCAGCAAGTCTTAATGCTTCACGAGCGATTTCTTCAGAAACGCCACCAATTTCAAACATAACTGTTCCATCTTTCACAACTGCTACATATCCGTCAGGAGCACCTTTACCAGAACCCATACGAACTTCTAGCGGTTTCTTAGTTTTAATATTGTGAGGGAAGATTTTAATCCAAACTTGACCATCACGTTTCATATAACGAGTCATCGCAATACGAGCTGCTTCGATTTGTCTATCTGTAATCCAAGCACCTTCTAATGATTGAAGACCAAATTCACCAAAAGTAACTTTCTTGCCACCTTTTGCTTTGCCTTCATAACTAACGCGATGAGGACGACGATATTTAGTTCTTTTTGGCATTAACATAGTTTATTTAGCCTCCTTTTTTGAATTTTTTGCTGCAGGCAAAATTTCGCCTTTATTAATCCAAACTTTAACTCCTAGCTTTCCATATGTTGTTGCAGCTTCTGCTGTTGCATAATCGATATTAGCACGAAGAGTATGTAGAGGAACACTTCCTTCAATATAGCCTTCACTTCTAGCAATTTCAGCACCGCCTAAACGACCAGAAATACTAGTTTTAATTCCTTTAGCACCAGCTTTTAAAGCTTTTTGGATTGCCATTTTTTGTACACGACGGAATGAAGCACGATTTTCTAAATCTTCTGCCATCTTGCGTGCAACTAAGTTTGCTTCTTTGTCTGCATCATTTTGTTTAATTTCAGCAACTGATATATAAACATTTTTACCAGTTAATTTTTGTAGTGCTGCTACAGCTTCATTCTTCTTAGCGCCACCAGCACCAATAACCATACCAGGTTTTGCGGCATGAATAGTAACGATTACTCTCTTGCCTGTACGTTTGATCTCCATATGTGAAACATATGCAGCTTTATAAAATTTATTTAAGTATTCACGTATTTTTAGATCTTCAAGTAGTAAATCTGCGACTTTAGTTTTAGGTGCATACCATTTTGCATCCCAGTCACGGATAATACCAACTCTCATACCAACCGGATTAACCTTTTGACCCATATGTTTCCTCCTAGTTTTGACCGTCTGACACTACAACTGTAATGTGACTAGTTCTTTTTAAAATTCTATTACCGCTACCTTTAGCTCTTGCACGGAATCTCTTTAGTGTTGCGCCTGGATTAACGTAAATTTCTTTAACATATAATTGGTCAACATCTAAGCCAAGATTATGATCTGCATTAGCTACTGCGGAATTTAATACTTTTAAGACATCTTCTTTAACTGTTGATTCACAATTCTTAAGAATTGAAACAGCTAAACCTACTTTTTTACCACGAATTAGATCCACAACTAAACGAGTTTTACGTGGAGAAATTCTTAGTGATTTTGCAACTGCTCTAACTTCTGCCATAATTAACCTCCTTATTTAGCTGCTTTCTTATCTTTACCGTGTCCACGGTAAGTTCTTGTTGGAGCGAATTCACCGAATTTATGTCCTACCATATCTTCAGTTACATATACAGGAATGTGTTCTTTACCATTGTGAATAGCTACTGTATGTCCAACGAATTCAGGATAAATTGTTGATCTTCTTGACCATGTTTGTATAACTTTCTTTTGATTTGATTCATTTAATTTAACAACTTTGTTCATTAAATGTTCATCAATAAAAGGTCCTTTTTTAAGTGAACGTGCCATATATGCATTTCCTCCTTATCCGTTTCTACGACGAACGATAAGATCATTCGTTTTATTTTTAGTTTTTCTTGTCTTAAGACCAAGAGCGATTTTGCCCCAAGGAGTCATTGGAGACTTACGACCGATAGGTTGACGGCCTTCACCACCACCATGAGGGTGATCATTAGGGTTCATAACTGAGCCACGAACAGTAGGGCGAATACCCATATGACGTGTACGTCCAGCTTTACCTATATTTACTAGTTCATAATCAAGGTTACCAACGCCACCGATTGTAGCACGGCAAACGCCAAGAACTCTACGAACTTCACCACTAGTAAGACGAATTAGAACATAACGATCTTCACGTCCTAAAATTTGTGCACTGCTACCAGCTGCTCTTACTAATTGGCCACCATGGCCTTGATGTAATTCGATATTATGAATTGTTGTACCAACAGGGATATTAGCTAGTGGTAAACAGTTACCAACAGTAATATCTACATTTTCGCCTGAATAAACTGACATACCAACTTTTAACCCTTCTGGAGCAATGATATATCTCTTTTCACCATCAACATAGTTGATTAAAGCGATATTAGCACTACGGTTTGGATCGTATTCGATAGTTGCAACTTTACCTTCGATACCATCTTTATCTCTTTTGAAGTCGATGATACGATATTTACGTTTTTCGCCGCCGCCTTTATGACGTACTGTTACACAGCCTTGGGCGTTACGTCCACCTTTTTTGTTTAGTGGAGCAAGTAAACTTTTCTCAGGAGTATCTGTTGTTATTTCTTCATATGTTAACACTGACATGTTACGACGACCATTTGTCGTTGCTTTATATTTTTTAATTGCCATGATAACCTCCTATTAAATTTCAAATTTATCGATGGTTTGACCTGGTGCTAAGCGAACGATTGCTTTCTTATAAGCAGGTTTGAAACCTTCGAATCTTTGCATTCTTTTTGCTTTTCTATGAACATTAACTGTTCTAATTTCTACTACATTAACTTTGAAGATTTTTTCAATTGCATCTTTAATTTCTGTTTTGTTAGCACTTGGATCAACTTCAAAAGTGTATTGTAATTTTTCTACTAAACCATTTGTTTTTTCAGTAATAATCGGTCTTTTAATAACATCATACATTGATTTCATTATTTAAGTACCTCCTCAAACTTTTCAACAGCAGCTTTTGTAATGATTAAACTATTTACATTCATCATTTCATAAACTGAAATATGATTGTAATGTTGAACTAGTAAGTAAGGTACATTACGACCTGCAAGTTCAACGTTTGCGTTTGTATCTTCTAATACGATTGCCACTTTTCTTCCTTTAACTTGTAAGTTATCAATGATTTCAACTAAGTTCTTAGTTTTAAAATCAGCAAGTTCTAATGAATCAACAACAAAGATTTGATTTTCACGAACTTTTGAACTTAATGCACATCTCATTGCAAGACGAGCAACTTTCTTATTAACTTTTAAATCATATGATCTAGGAACTGGTGCAAATACAACACCACCGCCTCTAAATTGAGGAGCACGGATTGTACCTTGACGAGCACGACCTGTACCTTTTTGACGCCATGGTTTTCTTCCACCGCCACTAACTTCAGAACGAGTCTTTGCTTTTTGTGTTCCTTGACGCTTTGCAGCTTGTTCAGCTATAACAGTATCGAATATGGCTTGTTGATGATCTTCAACACCAAACACATGTTCGCTTAATTCTAATTCACCAACTTGTGAACCTTTTTGATTGTATAAAACAACTTTAGGCATATTTGACTCCTTTCTATGCTAGTGCTTCAGGGTTTAATTCTGGTTTTTTAGATTTAACAGCATTCTTAATAACTACGAATGAATTGTTAGCACCAGGTACATTACCCTTAATTAATACTACATTGTTTTCAGCATCATACTTAACAAATTCAAGATTTTGAACTGTTTTTGTTTCTCCGCCCATACGACCAGCCATCTTCTTACCTGGTTTAATACGTGCAGGTTGGATAGATCCCATTGAACCTATTCCACGATGATATCCTGAACCGTGTGCGGCAGGACCTAAATGGAAGTTATGACGTTTGATAACGCCTTGGTAACCTTTACCTTTTGAAGTTCCAGTTACGTCTACTAATTCTCCAACAAAGAATATATTTCCTTTAACCTCTTGTCCAACTTCGAACGCTAGCATTTCTTCCCCAGCGATTTCTTGAATGAAGCGCTTAGGGGCTGTGTTGACTTTCGCAACGTGTCCAAGTTCAGGTTTGTTAGCTAGACGTTCAGGTTTGTCAGCGTAACCTAATTGGATTGCATTGTATCCATCAGTTTCAACAGTCTTTTTTTGTAATACTACATTCGGAGTTACTTCGATTACTGTAACAGGGATTAAAGAGCCTGTTTCAGAAAAAATTTGTGTCATTCCGATTTTCTTACCTAAGATTCCTTTGGCCATGAGTGCACCTTCCTTTCTATTTTAAAACGATTTCGACACCAGATGGAAGTTCTAAATGAACTAACGCATCCATTGTTTTAGGAGTAATATTTACGATATCGATTAAACGTTTGTGAGTACGACGTTCAAATTGTTCACGACTATCTTTATCTTTGTGTGGTGAACGGATGATTGTAAATACTTCCTTTTCAGTAGGTAGTGGGATTGGGCCTGAAACTTTTGAACCAGTTCTTTTAGCTGTTTCCACTATCTTTTTTGCAGATTCATCAAGTAATCTGTGATCATAAGATAATAATCTTATTCTTAATTTTTTTTCTTTTGCCATGTTTTTACCTCCTAGCTTTTCTAAGCTATAGACTCAATGCAAATTCCCTGACCATACGCACCACGGCAACTTTTCCGTGCGTGTCAGCAACCTCGCATATCTCTGTCCGTTTTTAGCCTGTAATATTATATTCAAAACGCCCTTTTTTTGCAAATTGTTTGCTCACTATTTTCATATTTTATGGTTTTTTAATTTCACTATTCTTAATTTCTATTTGATTATTTCCTATTTTAGTTTTATTGTATCTAAGCATTAAAAACTATATTTTATTAGTTTTTAAATTTTAAGTAGAACTTTTTTAGTCTTTCATCTAATTTTAAAAAGTATATATATGGTTACCCACATATATACTTATTTCTTATTATTTTCTTTTTCTAAGTACGATTACTAATCCACTTAATGTTACGATGAATGTTACTAGGTAACTACTTACGGCTGTTAAGTTACATCCACCTTTTTTCTTTACTTCTTTCCATTTAGCTGTTAGTACTACATCTTCTGTTAAATTCTTGGAAATTTCTGTTACTTTATTTCCATTATAATACCAACCTTCAAATTCATATCCTTCTTTTGTTGGTGTTGGTAGGCTTGTTAATCCTTTGCCTTCTACATATTCTGTAGGGGCTCCTTCTAGTTTTCCTCCATCTAGTTCATAGGTAATACTATGTTTGATTTCAGTTTCATCTTTACCGACTTTAATTGAATCACTATTTACAACAGCTTCGCCTGATTCAGTAGTATAAGTAATTGTTATTATAAATTCATACTCTTTACTTGTTAAATCTAAATCAGAAACCGTAACTACATCACTTTTCTTTGTTAAAGCTACTTTTTTATCGCCATATATAAGTTCTGCTTTTACTACTACGTCATCATTATCAACATAACTATATTTAAAGATAACTTTATTTCCCATTTCTCTAAAAATAGTAAATTCTGTAATTTGAGGAATATCATAATTTAATGTAGTTATATGTGTAGGAGCTGTTACACGGTAATAAGTTTTTTGAGTTGTAGCATCATATAGTTCATATTTATATACTACTTCATAATCTGTTTCTTGTAATAAGTTGGTAACTTCTACAGTTAAATCTGTAAACGGAATTTCTCTTTCCTCTATAACCACAACAACATTTTTAATTTGTTCATTTGGTTCCATTTCTAGTTTGAATGAGTTTTTATTGAGATTTACAACTTTAATATCAGGAGTTGGGCCATCATATAGTTTTGTTGTTGCTTTAATTTTTGAAGTCATTGCTTTTGATTCTTTAGTTGTTGGACCTTCTTGTTGGATTTTTGTAACTTCATAATCAAGTATAAATTCATATTCTTGATTTTCTTCAAGTCCTGAAATTGTAACTTCACCATTTTCATCAAATGTATATTTTTTATCATTACATTTTACCGTAAGTTTTTCAATAGTTGAGTTAATACCTCCAGCTAGTACTTCTTGTTTTAATGTAATGCTATTGTGTGTTGTTTCTTTTACACTTACTTGTGGATCGCGAACAACAAATAGTAAGCCTGTCATATTTGGACGTACACCATCTCTAACATAGTTACTAATTACAAATTCACCATCTTCACCACGATAAATACTTGTAACTGAGCCTCCGCCATCCATTTGATAAGCTTCTGTAACTCCATAATGTTTTAATGCGGCATTACATTCATCAAAGTTTAAACCAGCATATCTAATCATATTATTATTAGGATCATTAGCAACATCAGCTGTAAATAATACATATGTACCATCAGCCTTTTTACCAATAATTGCTCTACTATATCTTGAGCCATCATAACCAACGTGTACTAAAGGTTGATCCACACCATTCATACGATGAACAGAATGGTAACCAGTAGAAGCTTCTACTTTATTAAGTGCTTCACTTTCAAATTCAGCATCTACAATTATTCTTTTTCCTTCACCTAAGGCTTTAATTACTTCTTCATTAGTTGTTTCAATCGCAAATTGATTAGATTTTAAAATAACTGACTTAGTTACTTTTGTTATTGTTCCCTTACCAAATAGTGAGTTCACACCATTAGAGTAAGTAGCTGAGTTATTCATATATGCAAGTTCAGGATTTTCAACTACATACACATTATTAGTTGTATTAATATTTTGTTCTACATATTTGTCTGCTTGAGCTATTGACATATATGTTGACCAAGCTGTAGTTTCATTTGTTCCTGGGGCTTCATTAATTTTATTTATATCAAATTTAGCAATTACATTTTTATATTCATCAACAATTGACAATACAAAGCACCTTACATTACTCGCTGGAACAAGTGAATTTTCAGACCCGTCGTTCGCAAATCCAACATGCATAGCACTTGAGTTTTGAACAGTAATTGGAATTCTTGATTCTCCATCCATAATTAGTGGATAGTATGTTTGTGGGTAAAAGTGAGATGAACCAGCACCAATATCGCTGCCAAATCCAGTTGTGTATTGGTCACCATTAATACCACCAACAACAATCCATCCAGGATGTTTTTCTTCATAATCTTTCGCAATAACATCTAGAGTTTGTCTTGTATACTTTTTATTTCCATTAGTTACAGACCAGCTAACAAGTTTTGATGAATAACCATCTGTTTTCATTGCTAGAACATTAATATGTTGGGGGTTTGTACCATTAGCTTTTCCCCATATACTTGAATGTTGCATTCCATACACATTAATTTCTTCGGACTTCGATGGGGTCCATGAACCTTTTCCGTTATCACTCGTTGTAGCAGTTACTCTCATACCAAATGAAAGAACGCTGATTAAGCATAACATACACATTACAAAAAATAAAATCTTCTTAGTTTTTTTCATTCTTTTTCTCCTCCCTAATATTTTATTTCTTTTTTCCCATATTGTATTTGTCCTACAATCCCACGTTTATAATCATCTTTAGCTTTTTCAAACATAACTAATTTATCACGATATCCTTTATCGCGCCATTTCATTTCATGTCTTTCAGCTTTTGCTAGTTTCTTATCAAGTTTTACATAATATGGATCTAGTTTTTTGTACTCTTCCCACAAATATAAACGATTTCGATACTCATAATATATATCTAATGGATCTTTATCATATGTTGATACTGTCGTAAATCCTATCTTTTTTTCAATAATACGATAATTAATATTTCTTAAGACTTCGTTATTAAACAATAATATTTTGTATCCTGCAAGTCTAGCTCTTATACAATATTCGTAATCAAATGTTGATTGATAATATTCAAGTTTAAACCCTTTTAATATAGTATATATATTAACATTAACAAAAGTACCTATTAATTTGCAGCCCCCCATTACATATCTTGTATTTTCTGCTTTTCTTTCATGTAATTGACACCCATATAAAGGGGTTGGAGTATATATAGCAATATCTGGATCTGGATGTTCAAATATATGCTTTTTTATAGCCGTGAAAGCATCTTCTTCATAATAATACCCAAGTTCAAGCATAACATTATAATCTGCATTTACTTCTTTAGCATGTTTCATCATTCGATCGTAATTTGAAGCTTCGCCTAAATCTAAACAATTCACATATTCTATATTTGTGTATCTAGCAAGCTCTTCATAGAATTTATCTAATTCATATTTTGTTACATTATATATATATAACTCATCAATATTATTTATATATGAACTAATATTTCTAGTGTATTCTCTTATTTCTTCTTCATTTTCTATGTTTTTGGTTATTAGTAAACTGACTATTATCTTCATATTCGCACCTTTTTCTATTAGTATAACATTTTATAAAAAATATTTCAAGAAAAAAATGAATCTGTCTCTCGACAAATTCATTTTATGGTTTTTTAATTAATTTTTATTAGCTGTACCAAAAACGTTAATCTTTTCATTAACTGCGGCAGCAATTCCTTTTGAAGCAGGGCCTAAAATCTTACGAGGATCATATACTTTTGCATTCTTTTCATCCGCCACAAATTCTCTTAAAAGTTTATTGAATGCAAGTTGACATTCTGTATTAACATTGATTTTGCATGTTCCGCATGCGATTGCTCTTCTAATTTTGTCATCAGGAATTCCTGTTCCACCATGTAATACTAATGGTTTATCAGTTGCTTTTCCAATTGCTTCCATTTCAACAAATCCAAGTACTGGTTCGCCTTGATAAGGGCCATGAACAGAACCTAGAGCTGGTGCTAAAGCATCTACATCTGCTTCTTTTACTAAACGAACACATTCATTTAAGTCTGCGTATTTAATACCGCCGATAACACCATCTTCATTTCCGCCTACTGTGCCTACTTCAGCTTCAACACTTACACCTCTAGCGTGTGCATAATCAACAACTTCTTTTGTCATTTTAATATTTTCATCAATAGGATGATGAGATCCATCAATCATAACAGATGTAAAACCTGCATCAATTGCTTTTTTACAACTTTCAAATGATGATCCATGATCTAGGTGAATTGCTACATCAACAGTAATACCTAAATCTTTTACTAATCCTTTAACCATTCCAACAACTACATCAAATCCGCCCATATATTTTCCAGCGCCTTCAGATACACCTAAGATAACTGGTGAATTGTTGCTTTGTGCTGTTTCTAGAATAGTTTTAGTCCATTCAAGATTGTTAATATTGAATTGGCCTACAGCATACTTTCCTTCTTTTGCTTTGTTTAACATATTTACCATATTTACTAGTGGCATAATTTTCCCTCCATTTTTTATTTATATTTTTTATTCTTTATGATTATAGCACATTCTTTTTTAAATTACAAGAAAAAAGTTAGTAATTGATAACTACTAACCTATTTTCTTAACTTTCTAAATATTTACTCATAAAGGTTCCTGCAAATTCAGCTATTGATTTTTCTATTGATGTTATTCCTTTATCGCCAAGTATAATAACACAGCCTAAAATATCACCATATACATTTATTGGCCTTATTATCACTGGTTTGTAAATTTCTAAATTGTCACAAACTTCAAAATTGTCACCAAGTTCGACTATTTGAGTTTGTCTTTTATTTAGTTTTTCTTCTAACTTCATTGATATTTTTTTACCCACTAAATTATATTTAAAGTTGCCTGCACAGGCAATTACTCTTTCGTTGTCTGTTATGATAATATCTAATTTATTAGATGTATAAACACTATCAGCAAATTCTTTTACAAATTCATTCATACTTTGGACTGGAGAATATTTTTTCAACATAATTTGATCCATACCATCTATATATATTTCTAATGAATCGCCTTCTTTTATTCTCATTGTCCGTCTTAACTCTTTAGGTAATACTATTCGTCCTAAATCATCTATTCTTCTAACTACACCTGTTGCTTTCATTTTTTTTATTCCTCCATATCTACCTTTATTATGGCAAATATGGAAGTTTTTATACATTAATTTGTTCTAAAAACTTAGTAAATAAATATATATAGTTTTTATTTAGTTGTGAATTTTTATATTTAACCACAACTTTATCATTAACGAATTCAAACTTCAAACAATCAAACTCGTGATTTAACATAAAGTCAAATTTTGATGTTACTAGTTTTTTGCTTGTTTCTTCATCAAAGGTAAATGATACATTTTCATTTACTTCTTTAAAAGATTCTACTCCTCTTGATTTTAACAAAAACTCTAAATATTTTTCTTCCATATAAAGTAAAATATCATCACTTAGTTTTCCATATCTATCTGTATATTCATTTACTAATGCTTTAATTTGATCTCGAGATTTAATCTTATTGATAGATTGATGAATTTCTATTCTTATCTCATCATCAGAAACATATTCAGGAGATATATGTCTTGAAATATCTATATTAAATTTACGAGGATTGCCTTCTTCTTTGACAATTCCTTTAGCTTCATTAATTGCATCACTTAATAGTTTCATATATAGATCCATACCAATAGCATCAATATATCCTGATTGTTCATTTCCTAAAATATCACCAGCACCTCTTATCGCAAGATCTCGCATTGCGATTTTATAGCCACTACCAAGTGCAGTAAACTCTTTAATTGTTTCTAGTCTTTTCTCGGCTTCTACTGTTAGTATTTTTCCTTTTTCATACATGAAATATGCATATGCTATACGATCACTTCTTCCGACTCTTCCTCTTATTTGATACAATTGAGCAAGGCCTAAAATATCAGCTTTTTCAACTATTAAAGTGTTAGCGTTTGGAATATCTATTCCCGTTTCAATGATTGTTGTACAAATTAAAACATCAAATTTTCTATCTAAAAAGTCTACTAAATACTCTTCTATTTCTTCTTTTTTCATTCTTCCATGAATCATTCCTACTTTTGCTTTAGGCACCAACTCTTGAATTTTCACAACAATGCCATCTAATTCGTTAATTCTATTTAACAAATAAAATACTTGACCATGGCGTGATATCTCTCTATTAATAGCTTCTCTTATTACTGATTCATTAGTTTCAAGTACAAAAGTTTGAACAGGAAGACGGTTAATAGGGGGAGTTTCAATTAATGATAAATCTTTTAATCCGGATAATGACATTTGTAAAGTTCTTGGAATTGGCGTTGCGGTGAGAGTTAATACATCGACTAATGATTTCATTTGTTTTATTTTCTCTTTATGGGTAACGCCAAATCTTTGTTCTTCATCAATAATTAGTAGTCCAAGATTATTATATGTAATATCACTTGATAATAAGCGATGTGTACCTATAACTACATCAACATAACCTTTTTTAAGTCCTTCAATAACTTGATTTTGTTTCTTTTTATCAACAAATCTATTCATTAGTTCTACTCTAATACCATGTTTTTCTAATCTTTCTTTAAAAGTAAAATAATGCTGTCTAGTTAGAACTGTTGTTGGAGCTAAATATATAACTTGTTTACCATTATCTACAGCTTTAAACGTTGCACGTATAGCCACTTCCGTTTTACCAAATCCAACATCACCACAAATAAGACGATCAACTGGACGTGGTCCTTCCATGTCTTTTTTTACATCTTCAATTGCTTGAAGTTGATCTTTTGTTTCTGTAAATCCGAATTCTTTTTCAAATTCCATTTGATCCAACGAATCTTTTTTATACACAAAGCCTTTTAGTGCTTCTCTTTCAGCCTGAACTTTAATTAGTTTTTGAGCAACATCATTTACTTTTTCTCTTATTTTATTTCGTTTCTTTATCCATTCTTTGCTATTTAAATCGTTTAGTTTTGGAGTTTGATTTTTACTACCAATGTATTTTTCTAATAGATATATGTTTTCTATTGGAATGTTTACTTTACTTTCATCTTTATATTGAAGAGAAAGATAATCTTTTTTTAAGTCTCGTAACTCTATTGTTTTAATACCTAAATATATACCAATTCCATAATCTTGATGCACAACATAATCACCAGGAGTTAATTCATCCTTATTGTATATTTTTGTAGTTTGCTTATAGTACCTTTGATACTTTGTATTCTTAGATATTTTACTAGGAGCATACTCATTTGGAGTTATTACTTCAAAATTAAGATCGTAATCAATAAATCCATATGCATTTGTTGACACCGCAACATTTATTTTACCTTTTTTGATTGTATTATGATCTTCATATATATAATAGTGCAATTCTTTTGTTTCAAGAAGTTCCTCGATATAATCTAATTTTGTTTCATCTAAATGCGTAATTAGATATGTTTTTTCAGGGTTAGCTTCTATATCATCAAACATAATCTTTAAGTTATTATTATATTCAGTAACATTTGCGGTTTTCACATCAAACATTTTATTAATATATATATCATTAAGAGATGATAGAAAAGGACATGTATATATATTCTTGTATGAAAGGGTTATAATCGTATCAAGAGATTTAAAGAATTGCTTATCAAGTGGGTATTTAAGTTCTAAGAAATAATTATATATTTCATCTTGCCTTTTCTTTTCATATGTTTTCAAATCATTATAGTTTTCAAAAAAGCATACTGGTTGATTAATAAAAGACAATATATTCTGATAATTTTCATCAATTTGAGGCAAATATAAATATAACTGTTCTAAACTCTTATATTCTTTTAAATTATCAACAATATTTAAAGTTTTTTTATCATTAGGGTATTTTTTTAATATTCTCTTTTCTATTTCCGGAATGTCTTGTTTTTTGTAATATATATCATACAAAGGAAATACACTTACAGATTTTACTTTCTCACTACTTAATTGCGTTTCTAGATTGATCTTTTTGATTGTTTCAATTTCATTATCAAAAAAATTAATTCTTATGGGTTCATCTGCATTTATAGGATATATATCTACTATACTTCCTCTAACACTAAAAGTTCCAAGATCGGTTGTGATAGCGGTTTTTTTATATCCTCTTATTATTAAATCCTCTGTAATTTGATTTATTTCAATTTGTTGACCAACATTATACGTTAAGATAGAGTCTGTTAACATTTTTGTTGACATTACATTTTTTAAAATTCCATCGGTGTTTGTTACTATTATTTGTGGTTTTTGTTTAATTATATTGGAAATTGTTAGCATTCTAGCAAGTTTAAATTCACTTGATGAAGCTACAATATCATTTGATATGAATTCTTCTACTGGAAAAAAACTGACTAGGTCAGTTCCTAACAAATCAACAAAGATTTCATATGCCTTTGAAGCTTCAAAAGTATCACTACATACATATATTACATAATTGTTAGTTTCGTTAAATGTTAAGGCTGCTATCATTTTTGATATGTTGATACAGCAGTTTCCAATATATATATTATTGTGTTCTTCTGCCTCTTTAATGGCAGTAACAATATCTTGATATTTCTTTTCTTTTTGTAATATTTCTAAAATATTCATAATTATTTACCATTGTATTCGTTCATCATTGTTTTAATTCCCTCTTTAATGGTTGTTTTAATCATTAGAGGTGTTTTTTCAATTGTGTTATTTAGTTCATTATATTCTTCTTTTGTTAAAGTATGAAGAACATAATCAACCACAGTAGTATCAGTTGGTTTTCCGATACCAATTCGTATTCTTTTTATTTTATCTGTTCCAAGGTTTTCAATAATTGATTTCATACCTTTATGGCCACCACTAGAACCAGTTTCACGAATTCTTATTTTGCCTAATGGTAGATCTAGATCGTCAAATATAACTAACAAATCATCAATTGGGTATTTGTAATATTCCATAAATGACCTTACAGCATTTCCCGACAAATTCATATATGTTAAGGGTTTAAGCAAATAGCATTTTTCTCCTTCTATTATTCCTTCGCCAATCATTGCTTGATGTTTTTGTGATAACATAAATTTTATGTTATAGTATTCAGCAATCATATCTACTGCCATAAACCCCACGTTATGTGGGGTCTTTGCATATTCTTTTCCAGGATTTCCAAGTCCTACTATAATCATCATATATATACCTACTTTACAATCTTTCTATATGCTTTAATGGTGTTTTCTAATAGTGTAACAATTGTAAGTGGGCCAACTCCACCAGGAACTGGAGTAATATAATTTGCTACTTTTTCTACACTTTCAAAATCTACATCACCATATAATTTTCCATCTACACGGTTGATTCCTACATCTATTACTGTGGCTTTAGGTTTTACCATATCAGCCGTAATGAATTTAGCTTTGCCAATCGCTACAATCAAAATATCTGCACGCTTAGTTACTTCATTTAGATTTTTAGTGCGTGAATGCGCAATTGTAACTGTAGCGTTTTTGTTTAAGAGTAACATTGCCATTGGTTTACCTACTATATTACTACGTCCTACTACTACTGCTTCTTTTCCTTCCACTTCTATATTATACTCTTCCAGCATAGTCATTATACCTGTTGGAGTAGCAGGGGTGAAAGCATCCATTGAACAAAATAGTTTTCCTTTATTTAACAGTCCAAATCCATCAACATCTTTTAAAACACTGATTCTATCAATTATTACTCTCTCATCTAAATGGCTTGGTAATGGTAATTGTACTAAAATACCATGGATATATATATCTTGATTAAGTTTATCAATAATTGATAGTAATTCATCCATTGTTGTTTCTTCGTTTAATTCTATTAGTTTAGTGTTTATTTGACAAAATGTTGCGGCTTTGATTTTATTTCTTACATAAATCTCACTAGCAGGATCATTTCCCACTTTTACAATCGCAAGGCATGGAGTTACTCCATATATATCTATTAATTGTCTTACTTCTTCTTTTATCAATTCTTTGCGCTTTTTGCTTAAAGATTTACCATCTAAAATCATATAATCTCCTTATGAAATATTAATTATTTCGCCATTTTCATCTAAATCTATTTTTTTTGCAAGAGGTTCTTTAGGAAGTCCAGGCATTGTCATAATATCTCCTGTTAGACATACTAAAAATTGCGATCCTGCATTAACCCTAATTTCTTTAATTGTTATGTTAAAATCAGTTGGTCTACCCACTAGTTTAGGATTATCGGTTAATGATAGTGGAGTCTTGGCCATACATATATAATAATTGCGATAATCACTATTCTCTAGTTGTTCAATTTGGTGTTTAATATTATCTGGATATATAACTGAGGTTGCACCATAAACATTTTTAGCAATTTTTTCTATTTTTGTTTCAATTGAATCTGTTAATTCATATTGATAAGTTGGTGTAACTGGATCTTTTATTATTTTTAAAACCTCTTTAGCTAGTTCAATTCCGCCATTTCCACCTTTTGTGAAAACTTCACTTAAACTATAGGGGTGGCTATTATTTATCGCCCATTCGTTAAAAGTGCGAATTTCGGCTTCTGTATCGCTCATATAGCGATTTAAGGCGATAACATACGGAACATTAAATTTCTTTAAAGTATCTATATGTTTTTCTAAATTAACAATTCCTTTTTTAAGAGCATCTATGTTTTCTTCCTGGATATCTTGTTTTTTTACGCCACCATGATACTTTAATGCTTTTAATGTCGCAACAAGAACTACAGCACTAACTTTTAGATTTCCTTCACGACATTTGATGTCTAAGAACTTTTCAGCTCCTAAATCTGCTCCAAATCCTGCCTCAGTAACCACGTAATCCGCAAGTTTTAATGCAAGAGATGTTGCTACTAAAGAATTACAGCCATGAGCTATATTTGCGAAAGGACCACCATGAATAATAATAGGATTATTTTCTAATGTTTGAACTAGATTAGGTTTCATTGCATCTTTTAAAAGAGCTAAAACAGAACCTGTAATTCCTAAATCTTTAACCGTTATAACTTGTTTATCATAGTTATAAGCAATTATTAATCTATCAATTCTATGTCTTAAATCTTCAATATCTTTTGCTAAACATAAAATTGCCATTATTTCACTAGCAACTGTAATGTTAAATGAATCTTTACGTGGAGTTTCTTTTTTAGATGAAAGGCCTACTTCAACTTCTCTTAATGCACGATCATTCAAATCTAAGCATCTCTTCCACACAATATTAGCTGGATCTATTTGTAATTCATTGCCTTGAAAAATATGATTATCTATACAAGCACTAATTAAATTATTAGCAGCTGTAATAGCATGTAAATCTCCTGTAAAATGTAAATTCAAGTCTGCCATTGGGTTTATCTGAGCATAACCACCACCAGCAGCACCACCTTTAACACCAAATACAGGGCCTAAAGAAGGTTCACGGAGAGCACCTACTACCTTTTTGTTTAATTTTGCTAGAGCATCAACTAGTCCTATTGAGGTAGTTGACTTTCCTTCTCCTAGTGGAGTTGGTGTTATTGCGGTAACTAGAATCAAATTCCCGTCTTTATTATTTTTTACTTTTTCACTAACTGTATTATTTAATTTAGCTTTATACCATCCATAATACTCTAATTCTTCTTCTGAAATATTAAGTTTTTCAGCAATTTTGTTTATCTTAAGCATTGGGGCGCTTTTGGAAATTTCAATATCTGATAACATTTTTTACCTTCTTTCTAAAATATTACAAAATAATTAGTTATTTACTAACTAATTATTTGCTTTTGTATATTTTTCTTTGTATTTTTCAATGCTATTTCTTATTATTTTAATAGCTTCTACACGATTTAATACCTGAATGTTTGTAGTTTCTTTATGCTCAAGATTTTTATATACTTGAAAAAAGTGTTCTATTTCTTGAGCTAAATGAGGAGGTAACTCTTCTATTTCATGGTATGTGTTCCAATTAGGATCCTTAAATGGTATAGCAATTATTTTATCGTCTTTTGCGTTATTATCAATCATTCTTACAACGCCAACCGGATAACATCTAACAAGACTCATTGGCTCTAGATCTTCACTACATAAAACAAGAACATCTAGAGGATCGTTGTCATCTGCATACGTTAGTGGTATAAAACCATAATTAGCTGGATAATGAGTAGAAGTATAAAGAATTCGGTCTAGTATTATTAATCCAGTTTCTTTATCTAGTTCATACTTTTTCTTACTACCTTTACTAATTTCAATAACCGCTACAAAATCATCAACACATATTCTTTCTGGGTTAATATCATGCCATATATTCATTTTAATGACCTCCTTTAGCGTATTCAATCGCATTATTGAATAATTCATCACATTCTTTACCTATTGGATTTTTATGCAAACAGTCTTTTTTAGTTATATCTTTATTTAAAAATTTCAATATTTCATCTTTTTTATATATATGTTGTTCTTTAACCACTTTTTCAATATCTTGTAAAGTAACATTATGACAATAACATATAATTGTACTTTGTGATATATATTCTTTGAACCAAATAGGCACTTTAACATCTTTCTTCTCAACTAATCCCTTGGTATTAAAGTATGTAACATTACATTTTTTGTTTAAACATATATATGTGTCACTTGATGTATCTAGTTTTGTATTATCAATTAGCATTTCCTTAACTGTTTCTTTTGGAACCATCATCGCTCCTGCCCCACAAATTGGGCAGTGATACATACATCCACCTTTACAACCATTACAATTGCCATTACATGTTCCCATAATATCACCCTTTCTCATTTTTTGTATCTACTATTATACTATACTTTAATATTTTTAGCATTTTATACGCATATTTTTAAATATAACATATATTATTTACTGAGGTGATATCATGGGAATTATCGCGTGTAATGAACAAGAAGTAAAATTACTCGCAAGATTAATGAGAGCAGAAGCAGAAAGTGAAGGAGATATGGCCATGTTAATGGTTGGAAACGTTGGAGTTAATCGTGTGAGAGCGAACTGTCTTGATTTTAGAAATATAACAAATGTAGAACAAATGATTTTTCAACATCCTGGGGGTTTTGAATCTACTTTATATTCTTATTTTTACCAAGCAGCTCGTCAAAAAGATATAAAGCTTGCTAGAAGAGTAATTAAAGGAGAGCAATTTTATCCTGCTTCTCGGGCTTTGTGGTTTTATAATGCTCAAGATAGCGGTTGTAAAGCTCAGTGGTATGGACAATGGAATACTGGAAAATACAAATCGCATTGTTTTTACAGCCCTTTAGAATCTGAAAACTGTTATTAGAATATTTTTTATCTTTTATTCATATATTTTTAACAAAGGAGGAGTATTATGACTATTAATTATCAACAACCTTTTGGTTATTATAATCCATATGGACTTCAACCACAAATTCAGCCACAAGCACCTTTTTACGAACAATCTTACATCGAAAACATTCTCAGATTAAATCGTGGAAAGCCAGCAACCGTATATATGAGTTTTGAAGGTAGTCAATGGGGATCAAAAGTATTTAAAGGAACAATTGAAGCGGCCGGTAAAGACCACATTATTTTAAAAGATCCTCAAACAGGGATCAGGTACCTACTATTAACGATTTATTTATCTTATGTTACATTTGATGAAGAATTAAATTATGAGTACCCCTACCAAGAATAATTAAAAATAACCACTCTATGAAATGGCATAATAAATGTTATAATTGTTAAAGTTCACATTTACACAGTCATTTTATAAAGTGGTTTTTATTTTATTTTTTAATTACCCAATCACTAGTTATCATATCTACATTCATACCTAAATATTTATCTAGTAATGTTTCATCGTTCATAGTCCAAATATTGACAATTAAGTTGTTTTCATGCATTTTATCTACTATTTCCTTGGTACATGCATGATATTCAATATCTAAACTAATATTTTTATCTATACACCAATCAATATATGTTTCTACATTATCCCAACATAACCATTGTAATTTTAATGTAGGGTACTTTTGTCTCAAGTATGATAGACATCCACGCATTGATGTCATAACATAGGCTATATCAAATAATTTATATTCTTTAATTAATGCTACAAGTTTCTCTAGGCAACTATAATTATAATTATTTTCATCATTGTTATCTGAATATATACCATTTGTCCATTTTAATTCAATAATAGGTATTAATTTATAATCACGACATAATTCTAAATATCTTGTAAATAACATTATCTTACCATTATATGTTTGATTATTATATGTTTGAACTAGTTCCACATCCTTTATTTCATTGTAACTAGCTTTATTAACATCAATTTCACAAGGTACATTTGATTCTTTTGTTAACCTTTCTAGTGTTGGATCATGACTAATGATATAAACTAAATCCCCAGTAACTCTTACATCACATTCCAAAGCTTTCGCACCGGCATTTATTCCACCAACAAATGCTTGTTCTGTGTTTTCAACGCCTCCATTAATTTTACATCCACGATGTGCAACATATATTGTATTCATTATTTTCACCTCTTGTAATAATTTTATCATATTCTTTTAAAAGTTTTTATATTTTTGATAAAATAGTTTTGAGGTGATAAAAATGTGTGTATTTTGTAAAATTATTAATGGAGAAATCCCTAGTTTTAAAATTTATGAAAATGATTATGTTATGTGTTTTTTAGATATTAACGCTAGCACTGAAGGACATACTCTAATTGTTCCTAAAAAACATTTTGACAATATTTTTGACATTGATGACAGTTACGCTTGTGAAATAATTAAAGCTGTTAAGTATATAGCTAACCTATTAAAAGAAAAATTAGGTGTATCAGCTGTTAATATTATTAACAATAGCGGAAGTTTAGCAGGACAAACAGTTATGCATTTTCATATTCACGTTATTCCTCGTTATGAAAACGATGGTGTTGTAATTTCTCCAAAACAAACTGAACCTGATTTTGATAAATTAAAATTAGTTTTAGAAAAAATAACCAATTAAATAAATAAAACTCTAAAGTTAAGCTTTTATGCTTTCTTTAGAGTTTTTATTTTTTATTATTTTCTTATTTCTTTTACACCCATATAAGGAACTAATACATCAGGAATCTTAATACTACCATCTGCTTGTTGATAATTTTCTAAAATTGCGATTACAGTTCTACCAACAGCTAATCCTGAGCCATTTAATGTATGTACTAGTTCTGGTTTTGAGTCTTTTGTTCTCTTAAATCTAATATTAGCACGTCTTGCTTGATAATCTTCAGCATTACTGATTGAACCAATTTCACGATATTTGTTTTGTCCTGGTAACCAAACTTCGATATCATATGTTTTTGCCATACCAAAACCCATATCGCCAGTACATAACTCAACAACATGATAAGGTATATCTAATTGTTTTAATACTTCTTCTGAATTTAATAACATTTTATTTAATTCATCGTATGAATCTTCTGGTTTAGTAAATTTAATTAATTCAACTTTATTAAATTGGTGTTGTCTTAAAATACCTTTTGTATCTCTTCCAGCACTACCTGCTTCAGCTCTAAAGGCTGTTGTATATGAACAATACTTTAGAGGAAGTAAATTACCATCTAAAATTTCATCACGATACATATTAATAGTAGGAACTTCAGCTGTAGGATTTAAATACCAATCGAAATCATCTTCTTGTCCAGCACTTACTTTATATGCATCATCTTTGAACTTAGGAAATTGACCAGTTCCAAGCATACTAGCACCATTAACAATGTATGGTGGCATAATTTCTGTATATCCATGTTTATTTGAATGTAAATCCATCATAAAAGCAATTAGACTTCTTTCAAGTCTTGCTCCTAAGCCTTTATAGATAACAAATCTTGCACCTGTAATTTTTGCGGCTCTTTCAAAATCTAAAATGCCAAGGTTTTCTGCAAGTTCAGTGTGATCCTTTGGAACAAAATCAAACTTAGTTGGTTCTTTGAATTTTCTAATTTCTCGATTTTCAGTTTCATCTTTACCAACTTTTGTATCTAATGCAACAAGATTAGGTGTAGTTAATAACATATTTCGTATATCTACATCTAATTGTGTTAATTCTGTTTCTAATTCTTTTATTTCATCACCGATATGAGCAACACTTGCCATTACTTCATCAGCATTTCCTTTGTTTCTCTTAATTTCTCCTATTAGTTTACTTTTTTGGTTTCTTTCACTTTTTAAATTTTCAACTTCAACTAATAATTCTCTTTTTCTTTCATCTTTAGCTTTCAAATCTCTTAAATATGAGAAATCTCCACCTCTTGTGTTAAGTCTTCTAATAACTTCTTCTACATTGTCTCTAATTAATTTAATGTCTAACATTTTTCACCCTCCGATATTTCATATATTTAAATATAATAAAAGCCCTTCTGTAAAGAATTTGGCTTTACAAAAGGGACGAAATCACGTGATTCCGCGGTACCACCCTAATTTGAGTTATACTCACACTTTTTGCTTGATAACGGTACGCTACCGGATATTCTTTCGATATCACCTCATTGGTAGATTCACAATATTTTTGTTCTTAGCTCACACCAACCACTAAGTCTCTTAAAACAACAATAAAGTTACTATTCCAAATCTTTGGTTTGTTTTATTATATTACAGAGAGATTTAAAAGTCAAATTTTTTGAAAAAATATTAAAAAAGCGTGTTAATAACACTATATTAGCACGCCTTTTTACTTATGTTTTATTTAGTCAGTTTCTTCTTCACTATCTATTCCTTCTATATCGTCTTCCTTGTTTTCATCAGAATCAGAAAGTAAAGATTCTTCAAGATGTAACAATCTTTCTTGGTTAGCTGCTTGTTCTAATTCTTCTTGAGCAACTTCTTCTTCCTCATCACTTCTTGGAACTACAGCAATAGAAGCAACATTCTGACCTTCATTTAATCTGATAATCTTAACTCCTTGAGTATCTCTACCAATAACAGAAATGTCTTTCATATGCGTTCTAATTACCATTCCTTTATCGGTTACAATAATTAAATCATCATTTTCTGTACATGGGGCAAGACATACTGGATTACCACTCTTGTCAGTGATATTCATGTATTTAACACCTTTTCCATTTCTTCCTTTTACAAGGAATGCTTTAGCACTTGTTCGTTTACCATAACCTTTTGATGTTAGCACAATTATCTCATCATCATCAGAATTTACAACTGCTAAGCCTACTGTACGATGTTCATTATCAAATTTAAGTGCTTTTACGCCACTTGCGGCTCTGTTCGTAGGTCTTACTTCTGTTTCATTAAATCTTGTTGCTTTACCATTAGATGCACCAAAAATTATATCTTGTTTACCATTAGTTCTTACTACTTCAATAAGTTCATCATCATCACTAAGAATTATAGCTCTAATGCCACTGCTTCTAATATTCTTATATTGAATTAGAGCAGTCTTTTTTATGTTGCCTTTCTTAGTAGCAAATACAACATAGCCTTCTTCCTCTAAAGATTTAACGTTGATTACTGCAGCAAGGCTTTCCTCAGCGTCAAATTTTAATAAATTAACTAGTGGTAAACCTTTTGCCGTTCTACTAGATACAGGAATTTGATATGCTTTTAGAATATAAACTTTACCAAAATTACTAAAAAACAATAAATTGTCGTGACTGGAAGTAAATATCATTTTCTCAACAAAGTCATCTTCTTGCATTTTTGTTCCAGTAATTCCTTTACCACCACGCTTTTGTGTTTTGTAAGTAGCAACGTTCATACGTTTTATATAACCTTTGTTTGTTATTGTAATAATAACATCTTCTTCTGGAATCAAAGCCTCATCTTCTACTTCAAGATCTTCACTTAAATCTATTTCACTCTTTCTCTCATCACCATATTTAGATTGAATTTCTGATAATTCAGATACAATTATTGACATTTTCTTTTCATGGCTGCTCAATACGCCTTCTAAATATTCTACTAATTGTTCTAAATCTTTTGCTTCGTTTGTCAATTTTTCTATTTCAAGACCAGTCAATCTTTGAAGTTTCATATCCAAAATTGCTTTTGCTTGAATTTCTGTTAACAAGAATTTAGAAATTAATTGTGTAATAGCTATTTCAGTGTTTTCCGACTTTTTAATTGTCTCTACTACTTCATCAATATTTGCAAGAGCTATCAATAAACCCTTAACTATGTGTAATCTATTCTTGGCTTTTTCTAAATCATATTCGGTTCTTCTTGTAATTACATCAACTTGATGTTCTACATAACACTCTAAAACCTGTTTTAGATTCATAACACGAGGTTGACCTTTATCTAGCGCAATCATATTAACGCTATATGAAGTTTGCATTGCGGTATGACGATATAAATTATTTAAGATTACATTTACGTTGGCATCTTTTCTAAGTTCTATAACTATTCTCATGCCTTTTCTTGAAGATTCGTCACGTAAGTCAGTTATACCATCAATTATTTTATCTTTGTGTAAATCAGCAATTCGTTCAATTAACTTCGATTTGTTGACTTGATAAGGTATTTCTGTAACTATTAGTTCTTTTTTGCCATTAGCCATTGTGGCAATTTTTATTTTTGCTCTTACTGTAACAACCCCCATACCAGTTAGGTATGCTTTTTTTACATTATTTAACCCCATTATTATTCCACCTGTAGGGAAATCAGGGGCAGGGATGTATTCCATTAATTGTTCAACTGTAATATCTGGGTTTTCAATTAACGCGAGTGTACCTGCAATTACTTCTGTTAAATTATGTGTAGGGATGTTAGTAGCCATACCAACAGCTATACCACTAGCACCATTAACAAGAAGATTAGGATATCTTGAAGGAAGAATTGCGGGTTCTTGTTCTGTTCCGTCATAATTGTCTTGGAAGTCAACAGTATTTTTATTGATATCTCTTAACATTTCATTAGCTAATTTAGACATTCTTGCTTCTGTATAACGCATTGCGGCAGCTCCATCGCCATCTACAGATCCAAAATTACCATGTCCATCAACTAAAGGATAACGATAACTGAAATCTTGTGCCATTCTGACCATCGCTTCATATACTGCAGTATCTCCATGAGGATGGTACTTACCTATTACATCACCAACGATACGTGCGCTTTTTTTGTGCTGTTTGTCACTAAATAAGCCTAACGTACTCATTGCATAAAGAATTCTACGTTGAACAGGTTTTAAACCATCTCTTACATCAGGTAAAGCTCTAGATACAATTACACTCATCGCATAACTTAAGAATGAGTTTTGAACTTCACCTTCTATTTCTACTGGAAGCACGTTATCCACTTTTTCTTCCATTAATAACTCATCAATATGGTCATCTGCAGTTATTTCGTTATCTTCTTTTTCTTCATCTTCTTGGGTTTCATTTTGATTTTCCTCTTCATTTTCGTTTTCTTCTAGAAAATCATCATCTTTTTCATCCAATATAGACATTGTTCACCTCCTAAACATCAAGGTTTTGTACAAAGACAGCGTTAGATTCTATAAACTCTCTTCTTGGTTCTACATCTTCACCCATTAAGTCGGAGAATATTTTTGCTGCTTTTTCACTATCTTCCATTGTTACTTGTAATAAAGTCCGATATTTTGGATCCATTGTTGTCTCCCAAAGTTGTTCAGCATTCATTTCGCCAAGACCTTTGTACCGTTGAATATCAACCTTTCCAGGAATATTCGACATTTCATTAATAATGTTGTCTCTTTCTTCATCACTATATGCATAATTTACTTTTTTAGATTTTTGAATTTTGTATAGTGGTGGTTGTGCAATATAAACGTAACCATTTTCTATTAATGGTCTCATAAATCTATAGAAGAAAGTTAAAAGTAGAATTCTAATATGAGCACCATCGACGTCGGCATCAGTCATGATAACAACTTTATGGTATCTTGCGTTTTCAATTTTAAATTCTTTTTCTATTCCTGTGCCTATAGCTTGAATAATTGAAATAATTTCCTTGTTACTCAAAATCTTATGAGCAGAAGCTTTCTCTACATTCAATACTTTTCCACGTAATGGGAGGATAGCTTGGTAATAACTATCTCGTCCTTGCTTTGCTGAACCGCCAGCTGAATCTCCTTCGACGATGTACATTTCCGCTAATGCAGGGTCTTTTGTGCGGCAATCTGCTAGTTTTGAAGCAAACCCCAACATATCTAACGGACTCTTACGTCTCGTTGCTTCTCGGGCCTTTTTTGCGGCTATTCTAGCTCTTAGTGCAAGAACACCTTTTTCCACTATCAATCTTGCTGTGGTTGGATTTTCAAGTAAATATGCCTCTAATTTGTCAGACATTGCTTGTGAAACGATTCTTCTAACTTCTGTGTTTCCTAGTTTTGTCTTAGTTTGTCCTTCAAATTGCGGATCACTTATCTTACATGAAACGATTGCTGTTAAGCCTTCTCTTACATCATCACCAGTAAATATTTCATCTTTTTTAAAGATGTTAGAAGACTTGCCGTAGTTATTTAATATTCTCGTAAGGCTTGTTCTGAAACCTTCTTCATGTGTTCCGCCTTCTTGGTTAATGATATTGTTAGTAAAAGACTTAATAATGCAACTATAGTCTTCTGTGTATTGAAAGGCTATCTCTATTTTGCTCCCTTCAACTTCTTCGTCAACTACTATAACATCATTATGTAATGGCTTTTTGTTTCTATTTAGGTATTTGACATATTCTGCAATACCGCCATTATATACAAATTCCTCTTTCTTAAAGTTTTCAGGATTCCTTGAATCTACGATATTTAGTTTTATGCCCTTATTCAAAAACGCTAATTCTTGAAGTCTTTGCCTTAACACTTCATAATCATAAACTTGAGTCTCTCTAAAAATTTCAGCATCAGCCTTAAAGATAACGGTCGTACCTGTTGAGTCTGCATCGCCAACAACTTGCAAAGGAGTTTCAGGGACACCTCTTCGATATTTTTGATAATATCGTTTACCACCACGTTTTACATAAACCTCTAGCCATTCACTTAAAGCATTAACAACAGATGCACCAACGCCATGTAAGCCTCCAGAAACCTTATATGATTTACCATCAAATTTACCACCAGCATGTAAGACTGTAAAGATTGTTTCGGTAGCAGAAACCTTAGTTTTCGGATGAATATCTGTTGGCATACCACGCCCATTATCTTCTACTTTTATTACATTATCTGGCAATATTTCAACATCAATTTCATTACAATATCCAGCTAGTGCTTCATCCACCGAATTATCCACTATTTCCCAAACCAAGTGATGTAGTCCTTTAGGTCCTGTAGAACCTATGTACATACCAGGTCTTTTTCTAACAGCTTCCATTCCTTCAAGAACCTGTATACTACTCGAATCGTAGCTAGTTTTTTCATTAAAATCGGCCATATTTTTCAACCTCCTTATTTCATTTGTTTTTTATCAATAATTATAGATGTAGTAAGGTAAATAAACTATTTTTCTTTGAAAATTATGTATTCTTTACCGTTAATTTCGATTTTATCGCCTTCAAAAAGCTTTTTTCCTCGTCTTTGGTCTATTTCTCCGTTAACTTTTGGGGTATTTTCTTGTAAAAAAGACTTAACTTGCCCCCCGTTTTGAACTATTCCAACATACTTTATTAGTTGGCCTAGGGTAATAAAATCAGTAGTAATTTGTACTTTATTTTGCACATTATCTCCCCCCGTCTAAATACATTATAATTATACCATAAAACGCGTTTTTTTACAAGCAAATAGCCCCTTAAAATTTATCTTAAAAAAACACTTCTTTTTTTACTAAAAAAACAGCAAAAAACGCGTTTTCTAATTTTTTATTGTTAAGCGAAAATTTCCGAACAAAATATGGACGTTTTGCGTTTTTTAAAGTTCTTAAGCGTTTTTTTATACATAAATAAATATATTCCTTATTTATATATATAATATATAAAACGCGTTTTAGACCGGCAATTTTACGATTTATTGCATTGTTAAACGGCACCAAAAAACAATGATTTTGGCTGTTTTTTTAATCCTTTTAT